>Ga0302275_10000306_pt1 | contig 55205 bp, 39 predicted proteins | sample III_Bog_N2_2_FD_200229 | JGI IMG/M metagenome (GOLD analysis project Ga0302275, IMG submission 200229) | Peat permafrost microbial communities from Stordalen Mire near Abisko, Sweden - III_Bog_N2_2 | ecosystem: Environmental > Terrestrial > Soil > Wetlands > Peat | place: Sweden: Abisko... | reverse complement strand
CAGTTCTTCCAGTCGGCCGCGCTCATCCTCGCTGAGTGTAACGCGATAACGGGGTGTCATGCCCTATCGTTTACCAAAAAACGCCGGGCGTCAATATGCGAAATACAAGATGTTACGTGGTACTAGCTTGATATTCATCTTTTCAAAATGCTATAGCCGGACTGCTTGACACTCCATTACTCTACTGCAACACTTTACGTATGGAAGTTCAATTCACCGCCGAGCAGGAAGTTAGGCTGGGTCAGATCGCCAGCGTGGAGGGAGTTGCGCCGGCCCGCCTGGTGCAGGATGCCGCGCTGCTGCTGATCGAAGATGATGAGCGCTTCCGCGCTGGTGTGCGCAAAGGGATTGAGCAGGCAGACCAGGGGATATTTATCGAAGAGGCTGAGATGGATGCCCGGATCAACCGGATGCTGAACCACTGATGCGGCTGCGCTGGACCCCGGCGGCGGCTGAAGACCTGGAATCAATCGGGGGTTATCGGGCTCAGCATCTTCCAACATTCGAACAATCAACGATCCTTGATATTTACCAAACAATCCTTACATTACGCTCCACTCCCTATCGCGGCCGCGCCGGGCGCGAAGAAGGAACCCGCGAGTTAGTTCTGTCGCGCTTGCCTTACATCGTGGTCTATCGCGTGAAAGGGAACGATGTTGAGATTCTGCACATCTATCACGGGGCACAGCATCGGCCGTGATGATTGGGAAAAGTGAGAAGAACGGCTGAGGCGCCCGGATTTGAGAAAAAGATCAAACTCCAAAAACTCAGGGTGCGCCACTTGCCGAGAGACCTGAGGCGTCCTTACTTGTTACTCATTGAACCTGCGCCACCCGCCGGCTCTATTTCTTATTGTTGTTTGATTCCGAAGCAGGCAACGTAAGTTGCACCAGGTGGTTCTTCTGGTCAATCGTAAGTGCGAGCCGCTTTGTCGCTGGCCCAACGTTGACGAATCCGAGCCAATCTGTCACGGTCACAATCGGCTTGCGAATCACCACGCCTCCAATTGTCAGATCACCATTCAACTGCTTCACCACTCCGGTATGTGGCCGGCCATATGCGTCTCCAATTGTGACTGAACCAAACTGGGCGCTGAGCGGCAGCTTCGCAGCGACCTCCGGTGGAACGATAACATCACCATATGCAGTCTCCGCTCCCGTATCGATCAGCGCAGGAAACGACTGGTCTGCCAGTTTGATGGTGACCATGGGTGAGACTTGTAATACCTTGAAGTCGGCATCAGGCTGGGTGGTGTAGGGAATGATGTCTTGTCCGTTCGCGGGTGGCAGAGATCCGCTGCGCAGCCGCATCCGGTCGCGTGGATAATCCAGCGTGATCAAGATATCCTTGAAGAGCGTAATTCCGACATCATTATGATGCTCGTTCGGCGCGGCCAGTCCTGTTCGATTGGTGAAGGTCCGTCCCGCCAACTGCAAGGTCTTTGCCTGAACGATCTCTGTCTCGGCTCCCGGAACCTCCTTGCGATCCGAAGTATGCCCTGTGTGTTTGCCAAGAACTGGTAAGGCAAGTTGACGTGCTTGCTCCGTGGTGAGAAAGAAATCCCACGCGCCCCCTGTGTCCATACCAAAGTGGATGGGCGCACTTCCATTGAAGGAAACATCGAATCCCTGGCTGAAAGGAATCTCGATATCCTCTGAAGGTGTCTGGGCTGTTCCCAAAGCTGTAAACGCAAGAAGCAATCCCAGCACCGGAAACAAACTGGCCATCGGTGCGGCGACGAGCAATCTGAGGCGATTCAGGTCCATAGACTACTTTGACACCGCTAACTCCGTTTTTGTTCCCGCACGCCTGAAAACAGCCCATACGCCCCTAACAGCTCGTGGTGAAAGTCGGGCTTTGAAAGGGCACGACCTTAGTTGTGCCCTCATGGCTCTTCAGGATTCTTCGGGGCTGATGAGCGGGCCACCAGCCGGCACGGAGAATGGTACAACTTCAAGCGGTCAGAGACTAGGCATTTCCCATTTGCTGCGGCACCGGGCGCGGCTCCGGCGCCGGATGTTGCTGCTTCACCTGCTGCTGAAAGCAGACGCGGCAGAGAACCGGCCTGCCCTGAGTGGGCTTGAAGGGCACCGTTGTTTCAGCGCCGCATTGCGAACAGTTGATCCGGGTTTCCGGGCGCACCCTGGAGCCACCGCGGACGCGCTTCGCCTTGCACTGCTTGCAGTGCTTGGGGTCGTTCTTGAACTGTTTCTCGTTGAAGAAAAGTTGCTCGCCGGCGGTGAATACAAACTCAGCGCCGCAATCGCCGCACTTCAGGATTCTGTCTTGAAATTCCATGGCCAGCTTCCCCTGAGAAGGGAAACACTTTGAAATCGGCCATGCCTGGACACGGCTTGCCGGTCCCGTTTCCCTGACTTGGTGCTTTGATCTACAACCAGGGCCCGGGCCGCAACAAGTTTCGCGGCGAAACAACATCTCTCCGGCGAACCGGGAAGAACTGCAAAAACACTCGCACGCAAACAACATGCCGAGTGTTCAAGCCAAAAGGAAAAATCGCGACATACCGCCCCGGCTTGTGCCTTGGTTTTCCGGCTTCCTGCTCGCGTCTTGCGCGAGGGAGCCGGGACGGTTTATGTCACGATTATGTTAAAACTAGTCCTGCTCTTTACGAGCCTTCTTGCGATTCCGCTTGCGCGCCAAAGCTGCCTTGACGCGTTTCTTTTCACCGGGCTTCAGATAGTAGGAGTGACGCTTGACTTCCTTGATGATGTCTTCCTGCTGTACCTTCCGCTTGAACCGGCGAAGAGCGTTTTCCAACGGCTCGCCTTCTTGTACACGAACTTCTGCCAAAGGGATCCCACCTCCAAACCCGCCAACTGGCTTCTTCTAGGATACTGGAAAGAATCGGCCTGGGGCCAAACAAAGGTGGCCTGACTGACAGAATTCTCTTCAAATCGGGCGAAATGCCTCCCAAATCGCCCTCCATATCCCTGGATGGACTCGATTTAAGCGGCATTTGGCTCTGACGGCCTTTTCCGGCGATTCCTGATGGGCCGGCACTCGCCGCATCCTGAGAGCGCATCACGCCCTAGAATTGACCTGGAGGCCTTGAAACCATGATTCGCAGCTACCAGGGGCGGCTACCCCAGTTTCCCGCCAGTTGCTACGTTGATCTTTCCGCGCAGGTGATTGGCGACGTGACGCTGGGCGAGCACTCCTCGGTGTGGATGAACGCCGTCCTGCGCGGCGACGTGAACGCGATCCGCGTTGGCGCGAACTCCAATGTGCAGGACTGCGCCGTGCTTCACGGCCAGCGATACACCTTTCCAGTTGTTGTCGGCGACTGGGTCACCATTGGCCACAACGCCACCGTCCACGGCTGCGTCGTGGAGGACGAGGTTCTCATCGGCATGGGCGCCACGATTCTGAATGGCTGCCGCATCGGCGCGGGCTCGATTATCGCGGCGGGAGCCGTCGTCCCCGAAGGAACCCAAGTTCCGCCCAGGACGCTCTGGGCGGGTGTTCCCGCCAAGCAGCGCCGCGAACTGGGCGACAAGGACCGCGCCCTGATTCTCGATTACGCGCAGAATTATCTGGACTATGCGGAGATTTATCTGAACGGCGGGCTGGAGCCTTCAAAATGATTGTTCCGAGCGCCGTGGACTATTTCGTGGTGGACGTGGAAACCGCCAATCAGTCGCTGGATAGCATCTGCCAGATCGGAATCGCGTTTTTTGCGGACGGAAAGATGGTGGACGGATGGGAAAGCCTCATCAACCCGCAGGACTACTTCGCGGCCTTCAACGTCGCGCTGCACGGCATCGGACCGAAGACGGTTGCGCAGGCTCCCTGCTGGAGCGACGTCTTCCCCGAAGTGAGGGAGATGCTTTCTGGCGCGGCGGTTGCCAGCCATACATTTTTCGACCGCGCAGCCCTGACCGGCGCGTGCGCGCGGGCAGGAGTGGGGGCCGTGCCATACGGTAAGTGGATCGACACCTGCTGGATCTCGCGTTTCGCTTGGCCCCATCTGCTCAACCACAAGCTGCCGACGCTGGCCCGGAGCTTCGGAATTAAGTACAAGGCGCATAATGCGCTGGAGGATGCGCGGGTTGCCGGAGAGGTTCTGGCGCTGGCGCTGCAAGAGCGCCAAATGACCATCGCCGAGCTGCTGGCTTCGCCTGGCAAGCACATCACGGGGTTTCCACGGACCAAGACGGCGCGAAAAGCGGCCAGCAGGACGAGGCTCACCTAGCACTACAGTTGCGGATCGGCGATTCTGGAGGGAGCAGGGGCCTTCAGGCCCCTGGAAAATAGGCCAAATATCTAGGCCTTCAGGCCCGGACCGGGGCGATTCGAAGCAAGAACAACTGTAGTGATAGCAGCCTGTTGAGCCCCGCCCTTCTGATCTCTGATCTCTGAACCCTGATCTCTGCCTTTTACACCGGCAGCGGATTCCGCTCAGCGAACTGTCGCTGGTGCCAGTAGGGGTAGATCGGCGTGCGCGCGCTGGCCTTATCCAGCTTGTCCACCTGCTCCGCGGTCAGATTCCAGCCCGTAGCGCCCAGGTTTTGCCGCAACTGCTCTTCATTTCGCGCGCCGATGATGACGGAGGAGACCGTGGGCCGCTGCAGCAGCCAATTCAGCGCGACCTGGGGAACGGTCTTGCCGGTCTCGGCTGCCACGGCGTCCAGAGCATCCACCACAGTGTAGAGAAGCTCGTCCGAAACCTGGGGGCCCATGTCAGCGGTCTTGTGCAGGCGGCTGGTCTCAGGCAGCGGCTGGCCGCGACGAATCTTGCCCGTCAGACGGCCCCAGCCCAGCGGACTCCAAATCAGCGCGCCGACCTTCTGGTCGAGGCCGAGCGGCATCAACTCCCACTCGTAGTCGCGGCCGATCAGCGAGTAGTAGACCTGGTGAGCGACAAAGCGAGTCCAGCCATAGCGTTCGGCCACGGCCAGAGACTTCATCAGGTGCCAGCCGGAGAAGTTCGAAGCCGCAATGTAGCGCACCTTGCCCTCGCGGACAAACTTGTTCAGCGTATCCTGCACCTCTTCAACCGGCGTCAGAGCGTCGAAGCCATGCAGGTGGTAGATGTCCACATAGTCGGTGGCCAGGCGGCGCAGGCTGGCTTCCAGAGCGCGGCGCAGACGGTAGCGCGAGGAGCCAACGTCGTTGGGCCCGTCGCCCAGGCGGAAGGTCGTTTTGGTGGAGATCAGCGCCCGGTCGCGCTTGCCTTCCAGAGCCTTGCCCAGCACCTCTTCCGAGCGGCCGTCGGAGTAGATGTCGGCCGTGTCGAAGAGGTTGACGCCGGCGTCAAAGCAGACGTCGATAAGGCGGCTAGCCTCGGCCACATCCGTCGAGCCCCATGCCTTGAAAAACTCATTGGCGCCGCCGAAGGTCGCGGTGCCAAAACTGAGAGCGGGAACTTTGAGGCCGGAGCCTCCGAGAAGTCGATATTCCATGCTCGTTTGGATGCGGCAGGCGGCGGCGGGATGCAGGGCGGAGCATGGTTCCATAGCGACGGTTCAACGAATATTCTTTGTTTTTCTCTTGCGCTCTTCTTTTATTGTAGCTACGATTAAATCGTGTTCGTCTGGGATGAGGCAAAACGCGAGTCGAATCTGCGAAAACATGGACTCGACTTCAGGGACGCGCATCTGGTCTATGACAGCCCGGACAAATGCACGTATGACTCCAGCCGTGCGGGCGAGCGCCGTTGGATGGACATTGCCTTTGCCGTGGTCAAAGGAAGACTGCTGGCGCTGGTTTATACCGAACGCGGAGAAGATGTACGGGTTATTTCATTCCGGCCTGCCAGCCGAGAGGAGCGCAAACAGTATGAACAAGACAGAGAGTGAAACCGACTGGGAGCGCGTGCGGGCTTTCAATGAAGGGGACGCCATTCCCTACGAGCCCGAGGACGGCCCCTACGACCCGAACGACGCCGAGGCGGCGCGGGCGTGGCTGGCCCAGGCCGATCTGATTCGCAAGGGAAAAGTGGTTCGCCGGGGCAAGCGCGGCCCGCAAAAAGCTCCGACGAAGAAGCTGGTTTCGCTGCGGCTGTCGCCTGAGGTCATCGATCACTTTAAAGCCACCGGACCGGGTTGGCAGACGCGCATTGATGGGGCGTTGCTGGAATCGATCAAACGCAGCGCGTAACGACGCTCTCAATGAGCTTTTCTTGCGATGCGGTCATTCTTTTCAGGACCTATAGCCCGGCTTTCTATAAATACCTTTACGGCCCCCTTCGACTGCGCTCAGGGCAGGCCAGGAAGTCGTGCCCTGACACGAAACGGCGGGTTGGGATTCATGATTTCCCGCACTTCGTCAGAAACAAGCGAAAAGTGTGGGCGCGAAGAATGCCACAACTTCAAGCGGTCAGAGGCCCAGTTCGTCTGGGCTGGAATCCGTCCCCAATTCTCCACAACTCGCACAGCCAGGGCGGCAAAATGCACCGTTTCTGCGCCTTGTTCCCGGCCTGGGCGAGGACTAGGCTTGAGGTTGAGAAGGGCGCTGAGACTGCCTCTGGCGGGGTTGCACTGAATCCGGGGCAGATTTGGCAGCCTGGAACCCGCGCCGGACAAGGGCGTTTTGAGCTTTGCACAGGCATTTGCCTTTGTTTAGAAAGTGGATGCCGGAAATGTTAAGAAAATACAAGATATTGTGGTTTCTTGTTGACATGCACCATAGACAGCGCTATTTTTTCAACTGCGGCTGTAAATGGGCTGCATTGAACTCCAGTGTGAATGTGTCCACGGGAGTCCGTTGAGAAACAAGAACTCGCGGCGGTTTTCACTCCCCCGTTCCCCGTTCTTTGCCAAGGATTTTCACCTGACCTTTACCAGGCTGACATGCGCCGGATGGGGCCAGAGATTCACCGATTTCGCCAATTGAGAGGTTTTATGAACGAGGTCAAGTTCCAAGATTCCGCCGACGCCCTTCAGGCTCCCCACTCCCAGCGGGGACTGATTTTTACCCGCCGCTTCACGACCGAGGGTGTTTCCCCCTATGACGAGGTCGAGTGGGAGCAGCGCACAGCGTCGATTACCGACAGCAAGGGTAACATCATCTTCGAGCAGCAGAACGTCGAGGTCCCGGTCAACTGGTCGATGACCGCGACCAACATTGTGGCCTCGAAGTACCTTCACGGCAAGCTGGGCACGCCGGAGCGCGAGACCGGGGCGCGGCAACTGGTGAGCCGCGTGGCGGAGACCATCAGCAAATGGGGCCAGACCGAGGGCTACTTTGCCACGCCCGAGGATGCGGCCATCTTCCACGACGAGCTGACGCACATGCTGCTGACCCAGAAGGTGGCCTTCAACTCCCCGGTCTGGTTCAACGTGGGCTGCGACCGCCTGGAGCCCGAAGCCAAGGGCGAGAACTGGCACTGGGACCCGGCCACGGGCGGGGTGCTGTGCGGCGCCACGGGCTACAAGAATCCGCAGTGCTCGGCCTGCTTCATCAACTCCGTTGAGGATTCGATGGCCGGCATCATGGAGCTGGCCAGGACCGAAGCCCTGCTCTTCAAGTTCGGTTCCGGCACGGGCACGAATTTCAGTTCGCTGCGTTCCAGCCACGAGTCCGTATCGGGCGGCGGCACGGCCTCGGGTCCGCTCAGCTTCATGCGCGGCTTTGACGCCTTTGCCGGGGTCATCAAGTCCGGCGGCAAAACCCGCCGCGCAGCCAAGATGGCGATTCTGAACGTGGATCACCCGGACATTCTGGACTTCATCGACTGCAAATCCAAGGAAGAGGCCAAGGCCTACGCGCTGGTTCGGGAGGGCTACGACGGCTCGGGGCCGGACTCGGAGGCCTACTCGTCGATTTTCTTCCAGAACGCCAACAACTCCGTCCGCGTCAGCGACGAGTTCATGCAGGCGAACCAGGACGACGGCGACTTCACGACCTATACGGTCAAAGACCACAAGCCGGTGAAGAGCTACAAGGCCCGCGAGATCATGCACAAGATCGCCGAGGCCGCCTGGCTCTGCGGCGACCCTGGGATGCAGTTTGATACCACCATCAACAAGTGGCACACCTGCAAGAACTCGGCCCGCATCAATGCGTCGAATCCCTGCTCCGAATACATGTTTTTGGACAACTCGGCCTGCAACCTGGCCAGCCTGAACCTGATGAAATACGTCACGCCTTCGGGCGGATTCGATATTGCCTCTTACCGGCACTCCATCTCGGTGATTATCACCGCCATGGAGATACTGGTGGACAACTCTGGCTATCCCACCGAGTCCATCGCCCGCAACTCTCACGACTATCGTCCGCTGGGCCTCGGATTCGCCAATCTGGGCGCGCTGCTGATGGCCCTCGGCCTGCCCTACGACTCGGCCGCCGGGCGCGATCTGGCTGGCTCGCTCACCGCCATCATGACCGGCCAGGCTTACCTGCAGTCGGCCATCGTGGCCGCCAACTGCCCCCCAATTGCCTCGGTCACGCCGTTGACCGCCAGCACCGATCACCAGGGTGGCGCTTGCCCCGGTTTCTACGTCAACCGCGAGCCCTTCCTCGACGTGATTCGCATGCACCGCGCCGAGGTCAACAACATCGGCGCATCGCGCCAGAGCAGCGAGCCCTTTGCCGTGCCTCAGCTGGACGCCCTGCTCGACGCCAGCCGCGAAGCCTGGGATATGGCCCTCCTTTACGGCGAGCGCCATGGCTACCGCAACTCCCAGGTCTCGGTCTTGGCGCCCACCGGCACCATCGGCTTCATGATGGACTGCGACACCACCGGCATCGAGCCCGATCTGGCTCTCGTCAAGTTCAAGAAACTGGTCGGCGGCGGCATGATCAAGATCGTCAACAACACCGTTCCCGCGGCCCTCTTCAAGCTCGGCTACTCCGACGACGACGTCAACGCCATCGTCAGCTACATCGACGCCACCGGCACCATCGAGGGCGCGCCCGGCATCAAGCCCGAGCACCTGTCCGTCTTTGATTGCAGCTTCAAGCCCGCCAAGTGCACGCGCTCCATTCACTACATGGGCCACGTCAAGATGATGGCCGCCGCGCAGCCGTTCCTCTCCGGCGCCATCTCGAAGACCGTCAACCTGCCCCACGAAGCCACGGTCGAGGATGTGGCCGAGGTTTACGCTGAAAGCTGGCGCGAGGGCATCAAGGCCGTGGCGATTTACCGCGACGGCTCCAAGGGAACCCAGCCGCTCAATGTCAGCATGGACGCCAAGCGCGAGCCCTCGGCTCTGGAAGCTGTGGGCAGCCGCGTGCTGGGCCGGTTGGACGCCGGGCAGCCGGCAGCCGAAGCCGATGTGAAGGCCCTGGAAGCCAAGCCGGGAGAAAAGCTGGAAGTTACGGCCAAGTCGGTTGCCCTGGTCGCCTCCTCCTTCCAATGCGCGCTGGCGGAGATCGCGAAGCTGGCCGCTGCGCCCGCCGCGGCAGCGCAGGACGCTGTCAGTCCCGAGACGCAGGACCTGAACGGCCCGCCGCGCGCCGTTCGCCACAGGCTGCCGGACGAACGCGCCTCGGTCACCCACAAGTTCTCCATCGCCGGCCACGAGGGCTACATCACCGTCGGCCTCTACCCCACCGGGCAGCCGGGAGAGCTTTTCATCAAGATGGCCAAGGAAGGTTCCACCATCTCCGGCCTGATGGATTCCTTTGCCACCTCCATCTCGATTGCCCTGCAACACGGCGTTCCGCTCAAGGTCCTCTGCGAGAAGTTCGCCCACACCCGCTTCGAGCCCTCCGGCTGGACCGGCAACCAGCAGATCGGCTATGCCAAGAGCCTGATGGACTACATCTTCCGCTGGCTCCATTTGCGCTTTCTCGAAGGCGAGCAACTGGCGCTGTTCGCCGGTCTGGCTCCGCACGGCGCGCCACTGCCCGAGTCGCCCAGCCTGGACCCCGAGACCGATGGAGGTTCGCTTTCGCAGAACCACCTGGCCCAACTGGCCGAGGAGGTTGCCCGGCGGCTGCATCAGGTAAGCGGCCCGGCAAACGCCGCCGGAACGGAGGAGGCAGGCGTCACTGGAAACGAAGTCGCCATCGAAGCGCAGGCCGCCTCGCCCTCTGAAGCCAGCGCGGAAAACCGCAGCCTCTACCACGCCACCGACGCCATGAGCGAGATGTACGAAATGGGAGACGCTCCCAGTTGCTCGGTCTGCGGCGCCATTATGACCCGCAACGGCAGTTGCTACCGCTGCATGGAATGCGGCTCGACGAGCGGTTGCAGCTAGAGCATTTTAGGAATACACATAGACTTTTTGAGAGATGTGAAAGGTGGCTTTTACTTCCACCCCAGCGAGCAGAAATCGCTCGCCGCGGACCCTGGAGAGGAAAAAGCCACTTGAGGACATGGCTTCTGGGTACAGCTACTCTGGTTTTGCTATAGGTTAAAGTGAACGATAGGAGTCACCTTGACTGGCATACGCAGATCTCGCAAGACGCCTGTGCGGCGTCCGCGGCAGAGGCATACATTGGCGCGACGGCGGAGGCTCGGCTGGCGGGGCCGCTCGATTCTGTTCGCTCTCTTCTTGATTTTTGGCCTTCTGGGCTGGGGAGTGGTTGCACGGATGGTTGCGCCCACCTCGAATACCTCGCTTAAGCGCTTTGACGCCATCATCGTGCTGGGCGATTCGGTGGACAGCGACGGGAACCCCACGCCGAGACAGTTGGCGCGGGTGACCGAGGCGGTGCATGAATATGAGCGGGGGGTGGCTCCGCGGCTGATTGTGACCGGAGGAGCCGTGCGCAACCGGTTTGTGGAGGCGCGGGTGATGGCGCGCACGGCCGAGGCGCAGGGGATTCCGGAGACGGCGATTCTGGTTGAGCCGGAGGCCAGAAATACGATTGAGAACGCGTGCTACTCGGAGCGGATGATGAAGGCGCACGGGTGGCGTTCGGCGGAGGTGATTTCCAGCGCCTATCATCTGCCGCGAGCCGGGATGGTTTTCAACCGGCTTCCGCTGCAGTGGCGCAGCCATGCGGCGCCACCGCTCAATGTGGAATCAGCTGCTTACCATGGGGCAGCCACCAGCGTCGAAGTACTGAAGACCGTGCGCTACCTCATCTGGGCGCGCTGGACCGAGGGTTGCGAGCCGTAAGGGATATATTGATGCGGCATGAAACGAATTCATTGTGGTTTCCCACCCTTTCCGCACAAAACGCGGAAAGGATGGGGCGCCCAGCCGCATCGCTTTCATGCCGGATCAATCATGGCCGCCCGGTTTTCGTTGTCCCCCGCTGGTATGGTCCTGTAAGCTGAATAACGATGCGTACTTCAGTCAGATACTCCGCTTCTCTATTGGCTCTGGCCGCCTTGGCCATGTGTGCCGGAAATCGCGCCCAGGCCCAGAGCACAGCTACCCGGACCGCCGGAAATGGCACCTACATCGCCAGCGATCCGCTCTCCAGCGTGCACTACGACAACCGGTATGATGTTTCGCTGGGCATGGCGTATGACCACATGAAGGCCGGTCCGACCCTGCTGGAGGGGTCGAACCTGGGCGGGTTGGATCTTTCTGCCTCCTATTGGTTCAGCAAGCGCTGGGCCGTTGAGGGCTCTGGCCGCGGCTATGTGGGCACCAGCGTCGCCAAGCCGAATACGGTGGACATCAACGGGCCGTTTGTGGCCCAGTACCTGTTTGTCGCCGGTCCGGAATGGCTGGGTCCGCACAACAAGCACGGCGCGCTGATTGCCCACGCGCTGGTCGGCGGGGCCTATGGCCACTTCGAGCAGGACCTGCGGGGAAGCTCGCCAGAGGTGACTGGCTTCTATAACAACCAGGTGGCGCCGGCGGCGATCATTGGCGGCCACATGGATTTGAATCGCTCGGCGCGCTGGGTTTTCCGCATCACGCCCGATGCTGTGATTACCCGCTACGGCATCAACTATGGGGACAAGATCACCCAGACGGATGTGAACTTCGCCATCTCGGTCGGGGTGCAGTACAAGTTCAAAGGCAAGCGCTAGAGCAAATTCAGAATTGGTGTAGAGGGAGTTGATGCAGACAAGCGCCGTTTCCTTCAAGAAAACGGCGGCTGCACACTTTTTCCGTTGCACAGTAATTCTGATTTTGCTCTAAGGCAGTTTCACAAATGGCGTGATATGGAATCGGCACGAAGATTCCTGCTTCCCACACTTTCCGAAACCGGAGCCTCCACGACGCGGACGCGTCAACGGGGGGCTTCGGTTTCGTGCCTGAGGCGGATATTCTTCGGTACAAGCGAGAAGGGCTGACGAATTCACTCTGGTGTGGTATTCTCCATCGTTCGGCGATAGTGTTGAAGAGTCGTCGTCGAACGATATGCTGTATTGCGCAGCGACACCTCCTGCCCCGATGGCGAACGTGAGCAACCGGGACAGGCATGAAGGCAGGTTCCTATGGATATGAGAGACACACTGGGAGTGCTGCTGGCGGGCGGAGCGGGAGAAAGGCTTTTTCCCCTGACCCGGGACCGCGCGAAGCCGGCCGTGCCCTTTGGCGGGCACTACCGCATCATCGACATCACACTCTCCAACTGCATCAACTCCGGCCTGCGCAAGGTGTACATTCTCACGCAGTACAAGGCGCTGTCACTGAACCGGCACATCCGCGAAGGGTGGACGGGGATTGTGGCGCAGGAACTGGGCGAGTTTTTTGAACTGTTGCCGCCGATGCAGCGCACCGGCTCGAACTGGTACATGGGGACCGCCGACGCGGTTTACCAGAATATTTACTCGATCGGCAGCGAGCAGCCGAAGTACATGATCATCCTTTCCGGCGACGCCATCTACAAGATGGACTACAGCCGGATGCTGGAGTACCACAAGGAGACCAAGGCGGACATCACGCTGGCCACGCTTACGATCTCGCCTGAGGAATCGAAACGCTTCGGCGTGGTGGAGGTGGCCAAGAACGGAGAGATTCGAGCCTTCCAGGAAAAGCCCGTGACCACCAGCTTGCGCTCGCCTTTCAATCCCGGTTCCGTGGATGCATCGATGGGCATCTATATTTTCAACACGGAAGTATTACTCAAGGCGCTGATCACCGACGCGGAGGATCTCAACTCGAAGCACGACTTTGGCCACGACATTTTACCCAGCCTGCTGGACAAGAAGAAGATGATGGCCTACAACTTTGTGGACGAGAACAAGCAGCAGGCGCTCTACTGGCGCGACGTGGGCACGCTGGACTCCTACTACGACGCCAACATGGACTTGTGTTCGGTTTCGCCCACCTTCAACCTGTACGACAAGAGCTGGCCTATCCGCACGCGGGTGCGCCAGTATCCGCCGGCGAAGTTCGTCTTCGGGGAGCCGGGGCGCTCGGGCATGGCGGTAAATTCGATCATCACGGCCGGCGTGATCATCTCCGGCGCGACGGTGTCGAACTCGGTGGTGTCGCAGGATGTGCGCGTCAACTCCTACTCGAACGTGGACGCGAGCATCATTTTTTCGCATGTGAACATCGGCCGGCACTGCCGGATTCGCAGGGCGATCATCGACCGGGATGTGCACATTCCCGAAGGCACGGTGATCGGCTACGACCCGGTCGAGGACAAGCGCCGCTACTTTGTGACGCCCTCGGGGCTGACGATCGTTACCCGCGACTCGTCATTGTTCGAGAACCCCGTCGATCCGGATTTCCTGCAGCGGTATTAGGACCTCTGTCGAACCCTGGCGAGTGGCTACTTTTCGCTGGGGTTCGAAGGGCTGTCAGATGGCCAATGGAGTTCACCTGCCTCCTTTGCAGCAACCCCAAACTGCACCAGTGTGCCGGAAACAGAGAGGAATATGCCTGAGTTCAACCTCAGTAAAGAGATGGTCTCGCTTTTATCCCGCATACGAGAAATGGCTGCTGCTGCGCCCTCGCTGGATGAACTGGAGAGGGACATTGTGGAAGCCATTGCGAAGCAAATCCCCTACTACGACTGGACCGGGTTCTACATGCTGGACCCGGAGGAGCCGGAGACTCTGGTTCTTGGCTGCTTCGTGGGCGAGCTGACCTCGCATGTGCGCATTCCCGTCACGGAGGGCATTTGCGGCGCGGCGGCGGCCGCGGGAGAGACGGTTGTGGTGGACGACGTGAGCAAGGACTCGCGTTATCTTTCCTGCTCGATCCGGACAAAATCGGAGATTGTCGTCCCCATCCGCGCGTGGGACAAGGTCGTGGGCGAGATCGACATCGACAGTCACAGCCCGGCGGCGTTTACGCAGCTGGACCGCAAGTTTCTGGAAGAGGCGGCGAAGATTGTCGGTGGCTACCTGGAAGAGCACGCCGGGAAGGCGGTTTAAGCTTCATTCCGGCCGTAGGTCTCTGACCGCGTAATTCCGTAGTTGCAGGCTCTGGCCAGCATTAAAACAGTGATCAGTGGTCAGGGGAGTCGCGCGGAAGGTTTCGTGCCGGGCGTGCGCGCTGGGGTTGGTGATCTCCCGGGATGGGGCACGAAGCCCGATGGAATCACCTTCAAATTCGCATTTGTATCTCATTTCGTATACAATGTTCTCAAAGGTGGATTTATGCAGAGCGCTACTGAGATGATTCATGTCCGGATCGATCCGAAGCTGAAGTCGAAGGCAACGAAGGCCTTTGGCGCGATGGGGCTGACTCTCTCCGAGGCGGTGCGCGTTTTTTTGACGCGAGCGGCGACCGATCAGGCCTTTCCTTTTGAGCTTCGCGTTCCAAACGCCAAGACCATCGCGGCGATGAAGGCAGGCGACCGGGGCGAGGTTGTGAAGTTCAACAGTGTCGAAGAACTGATGGCCGACCTCCATGCGGACGATTAGCCGAACCGCCCAGTTCAGGAAAGATTACAAGCGCGAGACCAAAGGGCAGCATCGCGCCACGCTCGATGCCGACCTTCTCGCGGTCATATCATTTTTGGCGGCGGACTATGCACTGCCGGAGAGCTTCCACGATCATCCGTTGACGGGCGAATATACGAATCATCGCGAGTGCCACCTGAAACCCGACCTGCTTCTTATCTACAAAAAGCCGGATGAGCAGACATTGCGGCTGGTGCGCATCGGTTCTCACAGCGAAGTTTTCTAGCCACCTGCGGTGGGGCCAGCGGCTCGCTTTTCGCTCGCATGGGGTTCGTGGTCCCCCATATCTGCCGCACAGAACGCGGCAGATATGGGGCACCCGGCCTCGATCCGATCACGTAGGTTCCGATGCTGCATACCGACGGCATTGTTCACAAACCCTTTTTCCTCTGCACTCTCTCACCCTTCTCCTATTGCGGCTTGGCCTGATGCGCGGGCTGCTGCTGCTGCCGGTCTTCGCGGCTCTCGGTCCCAACTTCGATGGCCTCGCCCATCGTAAGCGGCAGTTCCTGCTGCTGCGACTTGACCGACTCGTAGGCCCGCACGATGCGCTGCACCAGGGCGTGGCGGACGACATCGCAATCTTCGAAGTGGCAGAAGTGGATGCCCTCGACGCCGTCGAGGATGTTAATGGCGTCCAGCAGGCCGGACTTGCGCGGATTGGGCAGGTCAATTTGAGTTATATCGCCGGTGATGACCGCCTTCGAGTTAGCGCCCATGCGAGTCAGAAACATCTTCATCTGCTCGATGGTGGTGTTCTGCGCCTCGTCCATGATGATGAAGGCGTCGTTCAGCGTGCGGCCGCGCATGAAGGCCAGCGGCGCAATCTCGATGACATTCTTCTCCAGCATCTTATCGACCTTTTCGGGTTCGAGCAGATCGTAGAGAGCGTCGTAGAGCGGGCGCAGATAGGGATCGACCTTGTCCTGAAGCGTGCCGGGCAGGAAGCCGAGGCGCTCGCCGGCCTCGACTGCGGGGCGGACGAGCACGATGCGGCTCACCTTCTTGGCGTTGATGGCAGCCACGGCCATGGCGACGGCCAGATAAGTTTTGCCGGTGCCGGCCGGACCCACGCCGAAGACCATGTCGTTCTGCTCGATGGCATCGACGTACTTCCGCTGATTGACGGAGCGCGGCTGGACGGTGCGCTTGATGCCAGCCGAGCGCTGCTTGCCGCTGTCAGCCAGCGAGCGCAGCGTGATGTCGGGGTCGGCCACCACCAGGCGCAGCATTCCATTCAATTCGCCATTGTGGGGATTGATGCCCTGCCGGCGCATCGCCTCAAAGTCCTGAAAGACGCGCTGGACACAAGCTATGCCCGCTTCCGGTCCTTCCACATGCACGGCGTCGGAGCGTAGGTCGATCCGCACGCCGAGTGAGTCTTCCATGAGCCTGAGGTTTTCGTCGCGGGTCCCGAACAGGGGCTCGAGGTTGGGCGTGATCTCCAGAGCGATTTTCAAAGGTTTCGATTGCCTCCAGTGTGAGGTTGAGAGGTTGAGTATATCCGGGTTGAAGCGATGGGCAGGGAGGTGAACAGTGCGCAAATTCTCTCCGCAGCGCGACCGGCGCAGAGCGAATCCATGACTGGTTGAGAAGGAAAGCTGAAAACACGGCGCAAGAATGGGCGGGAGCTTTGGGCTGGGGCGTGAAACCGCGGGTTGGAGAAGGCTACCAAATCCGTTGTCAGAGTTCGGTATCTGCGCTGAGAGTAGCGCCAGCGGAGGCAGGAGTCAATGGGCGCCTTACAAAGTTCGATGAAAAAAACGTTGACCGCGCGGATGCTGCCCGCAGTTCCGCGGCAAGCCAACTCGAAGCGTGACGCCGCTCCAAACCGGCCTGCCAAAGCAATTGCTCAAGGTGTCTGGCGGGTCTATGATTTGGGCGGCCTTATTTGCGAGATTTGGGGGCGTTTATGTTCAGCAATTCTAAAAACATTTCCGGCGGGTTGGCCTTTTTCAAACACATGAGCGCGAATGCGTCTCTGGCTCTGCTGCTGATCTTTCCGCTTGCAATGGGCATGACCGCGTGCGGCGGCAGTGGATCGTCTTCCACACCGGCCCCAATGCCCACGCCCACCCCAACGCCCATTCCAACCTCAGGCACGTCCGATGAGCGGGCCGATGCGGCGCTGGCGCTGATGACGCAGGAGGAAAAGCTGGAGCTGGTGCAGGGCGGAGTGACGACCAACCTTACCTATGGGTACACGGTTCCGCTGGGCGCGGCGGGATGGGAGCCGGCCATCCAGTCGCCGGCGATTCCGGAGCTGTATCTGGCCGACGGAAGTGTCGGAGTGGGGAACGGCGTAGGACCGGCCACGGCGCTGCCATCGTCCATCGCCAGCGCCGCCAGTTGGGACCTGGCCGAGGCCGCCAAGTACGGCACGATCATCGGCTCCGAGTTGAGCGACTACGGAATCAATGTGAACCTGGGCGGCAACGTCAATCTCATCGGCCGCGAGCCGCGCGATGGACGCACCTTCGAGACCAAAGGCGAAGATCCGATTCTGGCTGGCAAGATTACGGCCGCGCATTTGAAGGCGATTCAGGCCGAGCATGTGATTGCCGGCATCAAGCATTTCGCCTTCAACGACCAGGAGTCCGGGCGCAACACGGCGAATGCCGTCATCGATGAACGAAGCGCCCGCGAGAGCGATCTGCTGGCCTTCGAAATCGGCGTCAAGGACTCGAATGTGCAGTCGGTGATGTGCTCCTACAACCTGACCAACAGCCAGTACGACTGCGAAAACAGCCATCTGCTGAACGATGTGCTCAAGACCGGCTGGAGCTTCCCTGGCTTCGTCATGTCCGACTGGTGGGGCACGCACAGCACGGCGACCGCAGCCATAAACGGCCTGGATCAGGAGCAGCCCAACCAGCAGTACTTCTCCACGCTGGGCCAGGCCATCACCAGCGGAACGGTGCCGCAGTCGCGCCTCGACAACATGGCGCACCGCATTCTGCGCGCCATGTTCGAGGTGGGAATCTTCGATAATCCGCAGAAGATTCAGGCGATTCCGGCCGCGGCTGATGCCGCCGTGGCGCAGGAGATCGAGGAGCAGGGCGCGGTGCTGCTGAAGAACGCCAACGGTCAACTGCCGCTCAGCACGGCAAGCCAGCAAACGATCGCCATCATCGGCTCCCATGCGGATTCTTACGTGCTCTCAGGCGGAGGCTCGGCGCAGGTGCAGCCCATCGGCGGCGGGATGACCGGGCCACAGCCATGCCCGCCCTGCTGGGCGACAGTGACCTGGGATCCATCCTCGCCGATGAACGCGATTCATGCCATTGCGCCCAATGTTCACCTGATATTCGACGACGGCTCCTACCCCGCGGCTGCCGCTACAAATGCCACTGCGGCGCAGGTGGCGATCGTCTTCGTCAGCCAGTGGGCCAGCGAGGGGATGGATGAAACCAGCCTCAGCCTGACCGACCTGACAAGCGCGACGCCGGTGGACCAGAATGCGCTGGTCGAAGCCGTCGCGGCGGCCAATCCGAACACCATCGTAGTGGTCGAGAGCGGCGGACCCATCCTGATGCCCTGGCTGAGCCAGGTGAGCGCGGTGCTGGAAGCCTGGTACCCCGGCCAGAGCGGCGGGCCGGCGATTGCCGACCTGCTCTTTGGCGTGGCCAATCCCTCTGGCAAGCTGCCCGTCACCTTCCCGGCCAGCGAAGCGCAACTGCCGCGGCCCGTTATCCCTCAGCCCCCGGATGACGTCACGCCCTTCAATGTGGACTACACCATCGAGGGCTATAACGTGGGCTACAAGTGGTACGACGTGAACGGCCTCACGCCGCTGTTTCCCTTCGGCTATGGCCTTTCCTACACCACGTTTTCCATCACCAACGCAGCCATCGTGAACAATCTGTCTTCAACCACCAACCCCAACTTCCAGGTGACTTTCAACCTGGCGAACACAGGCGCGGTGGACGGAGCGGAAGTGGCGCAGGTTTACCTGGGACTGCCGGCCAGCACCAGCGAACCGCCCAAGCGGCTGGTGGGCTGGCAGAAGGCGCTGCTGCCGGCGGGAAGCTCGCAGGCCGTGACCATTGAGGTGGATCAGAACGATTCGTCGCACCCCATGTCGTACTGGAACACGGGCACGAGCAGCTGGACCGTGGCGCCGGGCACCTACACCGTTTATCTGGGCAACTCGTCGAGCACGGCCAGCCTGACCACCGTGGGAACGCTCACGGCGCAATAGAGAGGGCCGCGCCAGGCCTGCGCGGATTTGACTTAAGGGCTCCGCATTTGCGAAACTCAGTACTGCTGCAGTTTCAGCGCAGAGCGCTGAAGCTGTGTCTAGTGCCGAAGTGGCGGAATTGGCAGACGCGCATGGTTCAGGTCCATGTACTCGCAAGGGTGTGGGGGTTCGAGTCCCCCCTTCGGCACCATAAGTTCAGCAAGGTATTGATTCAAGTTGGCTTGCAAGAGGTTAAGAAGGCTTCTTAACAGTCTTCCTGACATTTTTGCAAAAAGACAGCCTGAGGTTTCTCCAAACCAGGTACTCGGTTTCAGGAGAAGAAACCTTGGCAAACCGTACAGTCCAACTCTACAAGTACACTAAGCTGCCGACCGGGTGGCGATGGTCAATCCCGCTCAGACCTCTGCAAGCCATGGAACTACAAACGTGATAGCACTCAAAGCCGCAATCCAGGTTTTGACGTGTCAACGCGCATAAGGCGGAGGAAAATGATATGCCACAATTTGGGTCACCTTTTTCAGAGTTGGCGAACAGCAGGAAGCTCTCGGACGAAGAACTCGTCAGGGCGATTCGGTTCATGGTAGCCGCGGAGTACGAAGCGACTCAGATGTATGTGCAGCTTGCCGAGTCGACCGGCAACAAACTCGCCGTGGCTGTGCTCAAGGACATAGCGGACGAAGAACTTGTACACGCAGGAGAGTTTCTGAAGCTGTTGTACGCGCTTGCTCCCGGTGAAAAGGCGCTCTATGCCAAGGGGGCTGGAGAAGTGACAGAAATTGCGAAATCAAAACTTCATCAGACACTATAAGTAGCGCAGAAGCCCAAGCAGGTTTGCACCGGGGCTGACTTATCAGTCCTGTGGCGTTGATCCTGTGCGGTTGCTCTCGCGGTGAATTGGTCTCGGCAGCGCAGAATTGTGGAGATTCTTGATGAATTCGCGAAAGATTATCTATCTTGGCCTTGCTTTGGTCGGGGCGTTTTCCGTGATTCGAGCCGTATTCGGTGAGGTTCCCCTGAAATCCGTCCCGAAGGTTGACCTTAGCCGCTACACGGGACGCTGGTACGAGATTGCAAAGTACCCAAACCGCTTCGAGCGCAAGTGTGACCGCAACATCTATGCGACTTATACTCTACGTTCTGACGGCACAATCAGCGTAGTGAATACCTGCACCACTCGCGAAGGCAAGCTAAGCCAATCGAACGGCTGGGCTCATGTTGTTGACCAGAAGACTAACTCAAAGCTCAAAGTAACATTCTTCTGGCCGTTCTTTGGTGATTATTGGATTATCGACCTGAGCCCGAACTACGAATACGCAGTAATCGGCGAACCGAGCCGTAAGTACCTATGGATTTTGAGCCGCACTGCGAAGATGGATGACAAGCTCTATGCGGAAATTGCGGGCCGCCTGGCGGCCAAGGGCTACGATGCCAGCAAGCTCGAGCGGGGGAAGCAGTCCGACTGACGCGGGTTGCCGATGGAGCGGTTGGATTGGGGCAATCCGGTAACCTTCTGACAGTGGAACAGCCGGAGCCTTCAGCTTCTCACGGGTTGGCTTCAGTTTTCTGGCCGGTCGTTACAAATGAGCATGATAAGCCATTAAGAAATCCAAGGAACCTCTGATTAAGTGCCAATCCGTACCCGGCATTTCCTCAGGGGCTAAAGAGGCCGCGGAAGTTCTTCAACGGAAACCCAAGCCCCCGGAGCGCTTGACGCGGAATCAAAGATGGCGGCTCTCATCGCAGATCCTCCGGCTACAAGCCTATAGCGAAACCAGAGTTGATGTATTCCAAAAACGAAGCGCTCAACTTCAGGAGCCCCAGCGACGGGTTTTGGGCGCTGTCATAAAAGCAGACGCGGCCAAAATGGATCCATGGCTGATGAGTAACCGCGGTTCCACAATCTGCCTTTTTTGCCATGCGCAAAAGGCTTTGATTGTGACGGCAACTTCAACCTCTGGCTTACTCTTGCATCCCATCGGCGTCAAAAAGACATTTAGGCGACAAGGAAAAAACACTATGCGCATTTCGATATGCGGAAGGGCGCTGCTTGTGAGCGCATGTATGTTCATTGGAGCCGCGGCGTGGGCTCAGCAGGGCCAGAAGCCGGTTATAAGAACTCCGTTTTCGACCGATGTGGCTGTGACCTTTGCCGGTGAGCGGTCAAAGACTGATCCCAGCGCGTGCTGCTTCTGGTTCAAAGGTGGCGGGGTGGACGCGGCGGTTCCCCTTTGGAAAGGCTTCGGCATTGCCGCTACCCTGACCGGCGATCATGCCTCGAATATATGGGCAGGCGTGGATGAGAACAAGATCTCTCTGATGGCCGGGCCGCGCTACACCTTTACTGCCTGGAAGAGTCATGGCGGCGCAGCTGATCCGCGGCGGCTGCAGCTCTTCGGCCAGGGGCTGGCCGGCGTCGCGCATGGTTTTGACAGCGGCTATTTTTTCAACGGCTCGCCAAGCGCCAACCAACTGGCCATTCAAACCGGCGGCGGCCTTAACTTTTATCTCACGAAAAACTTCGGCATTCGTCCGATTGAGGCTGACTTCGTGCGGACCCAGAGTGGCACGATCGGCATGAACACGCAGAACGATATGCGCCTGGCCACCGGCATAATCTATCACCTCGACAAAAAGAATCGACAAACGCATCGATAAGCGCTGAACAACAGACAAGCTCCATTTCAGCCTCCTGGCTTGGATCGCATTCACGAGTCCGGCCTGGGGATCTCTTCGCCTCTTCCTCCATGCGGTACGCCATAGAATGGAGTTGATGGATAGCGCTTATGACATGATCGGAGATGTTCATGGCCAGGCTGACGCGCTGGCCGCGCTCCTGCGGCAAATGGGTTATCGGGAACACAACGGCGCATGGCGTCACCCCGGCCGGCAGGCGATCTTTGTTGGCGATTTCGTTGATCGCGGGCCGAAACAGGTTGAATCCGTAAGGATTGTCCAGCGCATGGTTGACGCGGGGAGCGCGCTGGCCGTCATGGGCAATCACGATTTCAACGCGATTGCGTGGTACCTGCCCGATCCTGCCAACCCCGGCGACTACCTTCGGCCGCATTCTTCCAGCAATGGCGGCAAAAGAAACCGGCAGCAACTCTCCAAGTTTCTTGGCGAAGTGGAAGCCCATCCTTCTCTGCACAAGGAGATCATCGATTGGCTGCTGAGCCTTCCCTTATGGCTCGACCTGCCGGAAGTGCGAATTGTTCACGCCTGCTGGCACTCGCGGTTCATAGAATACCTGGGCTCCAGGCTTCTACCCGGCGCGCGGCTGAGTGCGGAGCTGATGCAGGTTGCAACCAAAGAACCCGAATCGGAGGACGAAAGGGACTCGCCCGAGCCGTCTGTCTTCAAGGCTGTGGAGATGCTCCTCAAGGGCATGGAAGTGACCCTGCCCGGCGGCCGCAGCTTCAACGACAAGAGCGGGCTTCCGCGTTTGCGGGCGCGAGTGCGCTGGTGGACCAGCGGACCGGCCACCTATCGCAGGGCAATTCTGCTTGAAAACAGCTTGCGCGAAGAGCTGCCAGATCTTCCCATCCCGCAGGAGTTGCCAACTTGCCAGGTGACGGAGAAGCCGACGTTTTTTGGCCATTACTCGTTTGCCGGGCCGCCGCGGCTGCTTTTGCCTCAGATCGCCTGCGTGGACTATGGCGCGGGGCATCATGGGCCTCTCTGCGCCTACCGCTGGGACGGCGAAACGACCCTGACGGCGAACCACTTTTGCCTGGCGCAAACATAAGAACGTGGGGCATGCGCGCAAGTACAAATGAACAGAGGGATTTCCATGCTGTCCTGTCATCCGCGCGCCGCGCAATCAGGTCCTTGGGCAGGACTTCGCCGGTTCCGAAGTGAAAGACAGAAGCGTCAGATCCATCATGCCGCGTGCAAGCCTGGTTGCCATGCCAGGGCCAGAATCAGTTACACTACTATCGTTAGTTGGAGGGTACATGAATTTGCACTCGTCTTCTTCCCGATTCTTCCATTCTCGGGTTATTTATTACGCCGCCATACTGGTTTTGGCGCTTTTCTCAAGCAGTTTCGCCTTCTGCGGCCCGATTCATGACGCGGCGCGCAGAGGCGACCTCAAAAAGGTGAAGGCATTGCTCGCAGCCGACCCCACGCTTGTTTCCAGCAAGGACAAGGAAGGGAATACGCCGCTGCACATCGCCGCGCTGCATGGCGAAACAGCCGTTGCGGCGGCATTGCTTGACGCCGGCGCTGATGTGAATGCCAAGAACAACTCCGGAGCCTTTACGCCCGGCGACCTGTGGGGGTTCTTCAACGCGTACAAAAGCAACCACACGAATCCACAGGCCTTGCTTTCGGTCCAGGGCCTGGATGCCAAGGACATGAAAAACGGCTATACCCCTCTTGACCTGGCCTTGTTTGCGTTCAAGCACAAGGATTTGCTCCAATTGCTGGTAGCCAAAGGCGCCGATGTCAACGCCCAGGCCTCGAGCGGCGCAACGCCGTTGTTCTGGGCCGTGTTGTGGAACCAGAAAGAAGATGCGGATTTCCTGTTGTCGAAGGGCGCCAATATCAATGCCGCGGATGCCTACGGCGATACCATTCTGGATTGTGCGATGGACATGGATAATGACAAGATAGTCGAGTTTCTCGTGAACAAGGGCGCGGATGTGAATGCCGTGGATCAGAGCGGCAAGAGGCCATTGACCTATGCGCTGGGCATGACAAGCCACAAGCCGGCGCAGCTCCTGCGCGAGCACGGCGCTCACGAATAGAACCGGAAGATTGCGGGGCATAGAGCATTTTCGGAGTTACGGTAAAGTTATTCAGCTAGCGCTGGGGTGGAACTGGCCCTTCACCCCAGCGACTCAGGCGTATCGCTTCGGGTTCGATTGAGGCAAATGCCGCCTGGTCTGTCGCAGCTTTTTTTACATCAAATCAATTCAATATCCGCAAATCGCTTGCGGTACTACCTGCTTGATTGTGTTTCCGAGGGAGCCTATTTTCCCGCTCCCAGCGCCCGCAGAACCTTGGCGAGATTCTCCTTGACCTCCGGGCTGTTGTCTCCCAGTGCGATGGCGCGTTCCAGATGTTCTTTTGCGCCCTTCATCTCGTTCAACTGCGCCAGCACCACGCCGAGCGCCTCGTGCGAGAGAGCTTCCTCCGGCTGGAGGGCCAAAGCCTGTTCCAGGTGCGCGCGCGCCTGCTGCAGGTTGCCGCCCTTCATATCGAGTACGCCGCTCAGATAAAGCACCTTCGCGTTTTGCGGAAGGGCGAGCAAGAGCCTGCGCGCGGCTTCCGGCGCCTTTTCAGGCTGGGCGGCCATGAGCGTTCCAAGATAATGAATGGCTGTAACCGAATCCTGTGGATGCTGGGCGAGCGCTACCTCGAGAACCGCGGCCGCCTCATCCTGCCGGTGAAGTTGAACGAGGACATTGGCCAGTTCGTTGGCCAGCGCCAGAGAGTCAGGCGAAGTATTCAGGCCGTCGCGCAGGGTTCTGGCTGCTTCTTCGAGCCTGGCTGTTCCGGCATAGGCCAGGCCAAGGCGAAGACTTTGCTGCTCGGTTCGCTGTCCCAGCAGCCGCGGGCTTTCCAGCAGCGCGATGATGCCATTGAAATCATTCTCCAAAGAAAGATCGCTGGAGAGAGCATCCAGAGCCGTCGTAGACTCGGGATCAAGCGCCAGAGCCGCGCTCCACTCGTCCTTTGCGTCTTTGATCGAGTGCGATGCATCCAGCAACGTAGCCAGAATGATGTGGAGTTTGATGTCATGGAAGCCCAGCTTCTCGGCTTCCTGCAGCGCGGCGATCGCATCCCCGGTATTGCCGGAATAGTAGAGGCTGACGCCGAACATGAAGGCCACATGGGCCAGATCCGGCTGCGCTGGATCTGTTTGCAGCGAAGAGGCAAAGGCGTCCGCGGCGCAGGCAAACTGCTTCTGACCGGCGAACCAGACGCCCAGCTCGGTGTAAGCCGCGGCCTTGGGGCTGCCCTGAAGCTGCGCCTTCATCGAAAGCGGGGGCTCGCAGGCCGTTTCCGCCAGAAGCGATCCGGTTCCCAGAAGCAGAAACGCCAGCAGAAGAACTCCGCGGTGCGCAAAACCGCCGTCTCTTCGCGCCGGAACCGGCTGCGAGCGTCTCCGGAAGAAACCACGGCGCATGGTCATTGTTTGCATGTCCTACTTGGGTTCATCGGCAACATGAACCTGAATGTCCTCGATTCCGTCACTGGCGATGTTGACGAATTCGGGAATGTTGACCGCGCGGTTGGCAGCCGTGGCGTTATCGATGAGAATGGCCGGGCTGTCGTTGCCGTTGGCGTCGATGTGAGTCAGATACATCTGTGTATACGGCGACCGGGCCTTGGAGGAAAAGACCATCCAGCGGCCGTTCGGCGAAAAGCTGTGCCAGGAATTCATCAGGCTGGTGTTGGCCCTCATGCGGCGCGCGGCTCCGCCATTGAAGGGGACAATGTACAACTGGCTGTCGGGGCGCATGAGCTGGCCGTTGCGGCACTGGACGAAGACGATCCAGCGGCCGTCGGGCGACACCTTGGGAAAGTTGTTGCTCATGCCGTTTTCACTGGCGCCAGGGATGCGCTCGGGCGCGCCGCCCTTACCGTCGTTGAAGGGGATGCGATAGAGGCCGTACTTGATCTGTGTTTCGCTCGCGTCATTGGCGCGCAAGGCAGGTTCCTGCCCCGGAGTCCGCGGCGGGCGGGCTTCGGCGCGGGCAAACACGATGTACTTGCCGTCGGGACTCCAGACTCCATCGGTCTGCGCATACCGCGGATCGTCGGCTCCGGGCAGGGGATGGCGCACGCCGGTCTCGCGGCTATACCAGGCCAGAATGCCGCGCGTTGGATAAAACACCTGTAGAAAGCGGTAATCCGTGAAGTTGGTGACATAGTAGATGTCGCCCAGTTTCCGGTCGGGGCCGGCAAAAGTGCCCACGACGTAGCGGCCATCCGGCGAAATCTGAGACATGAATCCAACTCGCGTCTGGCCGATCGCGCCGTCAGTGTTCCAGTGGACCAGATCCTTGTTCTGGATGGTCATGTGCTTCTGCACGGGAACGACGGCATAAAGCCCCTTGTCGTTGGCCGGCCCATCGACATCCATGCCAAAGGTCTTGCCGTCGGCGGAGAAAGAGTGGCAGTTGGCGCAGGTGGGCATGTCCTTCAGCAGCGTGCGGCTCTGCGGCTGGCGAATATCGCGCAGACGCCAATGAATAAGATGGATTGCCGTGGGCGCCAGCGGCTGCACCACGCCTGCGCTCTCCGTAGGCATCAGCGGAACATCGCGATAGAAGATCGGCGCGCCTACCGGATCAGGTGAAGTAGAGAGCAGAATGCGGGCCTGCGAAAACGCGACGTGGCCATCGCGGTAGCCGGTGATGGTGACCGTGGCGGGCTGCGCGGCGGAATGCGATTGAATGGCGGCCCACGTGGCCGCGTCGGGAGTCCAGCTCCTGGTTGCGGCCTGCTTCACCGTCAGCTTCGGCAGTTCGTTCGTCGTGCTCACGCAATCCGGATCAATGGCCCCCAGGCGCATGTGTTCCCCGCTGGACGAAACGCGGATGGGGTCAGCCTTTCCGGCAAACGAAAACTCAAGGCTCCAGGAACTCCCCGCCGCATCCCTCCACAGAAAGGTGGGCGGGGTGATGCCGGGCGGAAAAATGGAGCCGTCTTCGGGGTAGTCGATGGAAATCGGCGATAAAGTCCGCGCGGCATCCTGCGCCGCATAAACCGATTGCACTCGCGCGGGCGAAGGCAGAAAGCTCATGGAGAAAAACGCGAGAGGAAACAGGGTCAGAACCGCAAGTTCCTTGACCTTTCGCCCTTCCAAGCGCGGGAAATGTGGGAACACCGTTCCTCCGTGGAGCTGCAATCTATGTGCAAAACCTGAAACTCACAGGCTGCTGCTCTCTCCATTGTAGCCATTGCAGAGCGGAGATTCGAGACCAGGCTCCCGGCGGGATGTTCTCGAAGGAATCGCCCGAGCCTTGCATCCATCCGCAAGGTTCAGGCTCATCCGAGACAGAATTACCGCCGAGCTGCGACGACGGACCGTAGCGGAATCTCCAGCGTTCCCGCCTTGCTGGTCGAAGTGTCGTAGATGCCGGTGCGCAGGTAAACATCCCCCGGCGGCGCATCAAAATCGAAATGGAAGGAAATGCCGGAGGACTGGGCCAGGGCCATCTGCTCGGGCCGGACGGCGAGGCCGATGGAGCGGACCATCCAGTTCAACTGCTTGCCGTTCTGGCCATAGGCGATCAGCGCCACTTCAACCGTTTGGCGGCGAACTCCATCCGGTCCCTTGATCAGGTTCACATTCTCGGGCGAAAGGGCGAACCGCACGGTGTAGCGCGTCAGCGGCCGCTTCAGCGTTGGGTCGTCGCCGGCGATGGGCGCGTCCGCGGCCGGCTGCGGGTAAAGCGCCTCGACGTGGGCGCGATATTGCAGGTCGAAGAAGTTGGGCATGCCGCGATCCATCAGCGGGCGCAGAGGATCCTTCGCCGGCGCTGTTGCGGCGGCCTTCACTTCCTTGGGCGTCTGCTCCAAATAGTTGCGATGGTAGGCGAGCTTGTACTTGCCGGAGGGAATGCTCACCTCGATCTTCCGCTCGCGCCCCAGTTCTTGGCCGATCTTTGGCGTATAAGCAAGCGTGTAATAGCTCGAGCCGTCCGCAACGGCTTCCGCGGTCTCCGCCTCTAAAGCATTGTCGTGAAATGCCTTGCCGCCGGTTTTCTCGGCCCAGTTCTCCGTGTTGATGAAAGAGAAAGGTATAGATATAGGCATACCAGCAACGCTCGGGCTTGAAATGGAGGCTCCTCCGACCATGTCCCCTGATTGGTTACCGCCACTGCCACTGATGTCCTGGTTCGGCCCCCAGACTCCTCCCGCATCAATGGGATAAACCGAGACACGCGCGGCTGCCAGCTCACTCATCGTCTTCTCGACCACATCCTCATAGGGACATCCGGTCATCGAAGTGGTAATGACTTGCAGGCAGAGCGGGAAGGCCCCCACGGCCCAGATCAGGTTCTTTCGCCCCGGAACCGCGGAGAGATAATGCGCGAGAACCTGGAGCGAATCGAGAGTAACGAGAAGCTGCTGGTTCTGCTGCGAACTGGTGTTCTGATCCATGAAGTCCTGCAAGGAGGCAATCATTGCGGCCAGTTGCGCTCCGCCCTGGCCCGACGTCATGCTGTTCAGGTTGTTCAGGGCAGTCGTTTGCGTGGAGAGTTCATTTGGAGTGGCTTCCAGCGCGGCTTCCGTCGGCTTTCCGGCAAAGCGATTGACCGCGGCGCGCAGAAGCTGCGAGTCGTCGGTGAATCCCTGAATGATGCGCAGCCTGTCGCTGAGCAGGAAGACGCCAATGCGAATCCCCGGAGGCAGCGTGCCGAGGTACTTGACCACCTGCTGCCGCACGTACATCTGGTCAGTCAGGTTCGTATTCAGCACGTCCAGGAGCAGCACATTGATGGCTTCGTTCGGGGCTGTGGCGGGGACGTTGGTAAAGGTGTTCGGCGGCAGAGGCGGAGCGGCAGGGACCGCGCCGGCAGCCGATGGAAAGTGCGGCTCAAAGAAGTCAATCTTCTGCCGCTTGCCGTTTTCGCTTACCTGAAAGTCTTCCTTGCGCAGGCCGGGTACCGCGCTGCCGTCCCTGTCTTTCACCACCACATCCACCAGAACGCTGCGGGCGTTGATTTTCAGCGTGGTGGCCGGGGCTTCTGTTTCAAGCTGCGCGGGCGTCTGTTCAAAAGCCGTCCCGGCAAGCAGTGGAAAGCAAGCAAGACTGAGAAGCATGGAACGAAATTGCGGCATGGCTCTCTCCTTGAACGCGCGGCGCAGCGATTAAAACTGAATCGCATGGCGGCCTTCATCGCGGCTTCCAGAAAATAGGCGGCACCTGGGAGCCATCTTTTGATTAACCCCGGATCATACTCCAAGTTTCGCGATTATCGATAAAAAACCCGAACATCTAAATAAAACTTGAACCGGAGTCAGGGCGCGTCCGCACAAGTTGATATTTTGAAAAAGCACGGACCGGCTGGTCTCGTTTCTAAGGAAAAGCCCCTGCGAAGATAGGCGGGGGCTTCAATCTCCACATAAGATATATGGAATCAAAGCGGTCTGGTAGGGATGGGTTTTAACCTATCCCCACCAGACCCGGAATCAGAGGTTCTCCCGAGTTACTTGTGAGCCACCACCAGGGACCGGAGCGGAATCTCCAGCGTTCCCGCCTTGCTGGTCGATGCGTCGTAGACGCCGGTGCGCAGGTAAACGTCACCCTGAGGAACATCAAAATCGAAATGGAAGGGAATGCCGGAGGCCTGGGCAATGGCCATCTGCTCTGGCCGGATGGCGAGGCCGATGGAGCGGACCATCCAGTTCAGCGGCTTGCCGTCCTGGCTGTAGGCGATAAGAGCCACTTCAATGGGCTCGCGGCGAACCCCATCCGGGGATGGAACAAGGGGCAAGCTCTCGGTGGCCAGTGAGAAGCTGACGGTATAGCGCGTAAACGGGGCTTTCAGATCGGGGTTATCGCCGGCGCGCGGCGCATCCGCGGCGGGCAGCGAGCTGGCAGGCGTTACCTTCACGCGGTAGCGAATCTCAGTGAAGTTGGGCATGCCGCGATCCATCAGCGGGCGCAGCGGATCCTTGGCTTGCGCTGTCTCCGCAGTCCTCAATTCCTTGGGTGTGTCCTCGTAGTAACCGCGGCGGTAAGAGAGCTTGTAGTCGCCAGAAACAGTCTTTACTTCGATCTTGCGTCCTCTGCCCGATTCCCGCTGGTTCGTGGGCGTATACGCCAGCGTGTAATAGCGCGACCCGTTCTCAATGTCCGCCGCCAGCGCTCCAGTGAAATTGTTGGTATTGTATGTCGCCTTGCCGCCTGTCTCCCTGGCCAGCGTGTCCATCTCCCCCTGGTTAATAGCGTCTGCCTTCGTATCGGCGTTCATCAAGCTCTGTTGGCCCGCGAGCAGGGATTGGAAGTTGTTAGGCGACCCCGGCGACTTGGCGTTCTCCGCGGAGTACACAGATTTGCCTATCAAACCCCTCGCGTCAATGGGATAAATCGAGACGCGCGCGTTGGCCAGAGCGGCCACTGTCTTTTTGTACTGATCGTCATAAGGGCAACCGCCATTCGTCAGTCCCGATTCGCTGGTCATCGCAGGCATGCAGGCAGGGAAAGAGCCGACAAACCAGATCAGGTTCTTCCGTCCCGGAACGCCGGAGAGATAGCGCCCGATCTGTTCCAGCGCCTCCAGCGTCAGCAAGGTCCGCTGATTGGATTCGAAGCCAGTCTGCTGACCCAGAAACTGCTGCAACGCGGAAGCCGAGTCCGCAAGGGACGCGTTTGGCACTCCGCCGTACCCGTTTTCCGTCGCCATTTCCGTAATCATATTCACTGCGGAATTCTGCGCATCGGTTCCCGCAATCGTGGGCAGAAGCGCAGACGACGAGGGATTGGCCGCCAGGCGGGCAATGGACGCCCGTATCACCGACGAATCCTGCGTAAATCCCTGGATGATGCGCAGCTTTTCGCTGAGCAGGAAAATGCCGATGCGGGTATCCGGAGGAATGGACCCGAGATATTTCACCATCTCCTTATGAACGTACGCCTGATCCCCTACGGCAGTGTTCAGCGAATCCATCAGCAGCACATTGACCGAATCGTTCGGAGTTACAGAGGGAACATTGGTAAAGGTGTTGGGCGCAAGAGCCAGAGCAGGAGTCGCGCTGGCCTCGCCGGCCGGCGAAGCAAATCTCGGCTCAAAGAAAGATATGGCCTGTGGCTTGCCATCTTCCAGGATCTGGAAGTCACCCTTTTGCAGGCCTGGAACTGCCTTGTTGCTCTTGTCCGTCACTACAACATCCACCAGCACGGTCCGAACCTTGAGCTTGAAGGTCGCGGTGGAGGATTCGGTATCGGGCTGCGCGGCGGTCTGCGCCAGCGCCAGGCCAGGAAGAACTGCGGAAAATGCAAGGGTAAGAAACGCAATACGGCAATGCGGCATCCTATTCACCTCAACAGCGCCATGCTAGCACATGATCAAGGAACCTGACTGCCTGTTCGCTAGCTGCTTTAGCAATCAGCGTTTGGGGGCTGTTTCCGGAGTGGCCGCGGGGACGGATGCCGGCGCTTTCGCTTCCGTCTCCGCGCTGTCTTCGGAAAGTATTCTTACCTCTGCGCGAAACAGGTGATAGTTCTCAAAAACGGCATCGTTGATGGCGGTTACAGCGGGTTCATTCTCTGTTACGGTTTGTTTCAATTCATTGCCGGCCGAACTGCCGGGTTTGTCTTTGCTGCCGGCGCCGGACGCGCTTCCATGAGATGCCAGCGCCTTCATCTTCGTAATAGAAATGCTTTTGAGCGGGCAGATATAGGTTCTTCCACCAATCTCCACCGGACCATATTCCACCAACTCTTCGGATCCTCGCATGGGAAGTGAGGGTTGCAGCTCAGCCTTGAGCACCAGGCGAAGAACGGCGCCGCTTGCGGGGTCGATGGCGAGCTCTCCGTGATAACCGGGAATGGCTCTGAATTCGCGCATCTCTCCCCATCCCGATTGGAAGCAACAGTACTGCACCGTGTAATCCGATTTGCCTTCCGGCACCGCATAGTGGAAGACAGCCAGCGGCCCGGCCGGCCCCAGTTCCCAATGGCTCCATGTTACCTTGCCGTGGAAAATATTTCCCATCACGACATCCAGCAGCGGTCCGAAAACACCCCGGGTAGTTAAACCCGCTGTGGATGACTCGCCGCTCTTAAGCTTTTTACTCACCGCAGCTTCAATAACTTCCCGCCCATTCCGGTAAGTCACGGAATTGCTGCGCTGGTCCATCACAAAGAAGCCCTGGTCCGAAACTGAGATTTTCGGGTTAACTCCCGGAGACACTTTCATATCCTGGAAACGGGTAACCGTCTCCGTGGCGAAGAAATTCGGCATTCTGGAAACAGTGGACAAAACAAAACCCGCGGCTCGAGACAGAATTTGGCCCTGAGTGGCGCCGTCGGGCGCGGCATTGGGAAGAATTTCCTTTGCGGGAAGATCGAGAAACGCGGACCTATCGGCCAGCGCGACGAGCGCCAACCGGGCCTTCTCGCCGGGCAAACCGGCTTTCAGGCGCTCCAGCCGCGTCGTGCTCAGCCGTTCGGTCAATTCCAGGTCGCCAAGCTGTTCCGCCGCTCTTTTGTCCGGCTTGCGGTGTGCCGCGGCTACAGCCTGCTCAAGCTGCTCCACCGTCGCCAGTTTGAACTTACTAGCCGCGGCCTGACCGACGGCAAATGCAGGCAATGTAAATTCCGCCAGCAGAAAGACAAGAACCAGTCTCCGCAAGATACGATCACGCTTCACGGATTCGCCTTCCGCCTGATTGCTCCGATCTTAACGAATGGAACAAGGCCTCCCATCCTTTCCGCAAAAAGCGCGGAAAGGATGGGGCTAGGTGTTGCATTGCTCAGGGCCGGATCAATAAATCTCCAACGCTATTTGCCTGCCGCCGGCGCCTCGCTGAGCACAATCTGCTGCCGATCAGACTCGACGACCTTCTGGTAGAAATCGCGGAGCGCGCCATACTCCTTGGCGTCGATCAGCGTAAAGCCGCGCGCCAGAACGCGGGCGGTGGTGATAGAGCCGGCCGCCACTTTGGAGCGAAGTTGATACGCGGCATTCTCTTCCCACTTTATCGAGGCGTCCTGGGGCGCGCCTTCGAGGGCATAGCTGCTGGGGAGCACATAGGTGATCTGCTCCTGCTCCTGCGCGGGATAGCGCATATCGACAGGAAGCGTCCTCGCGTCGTCCGCCGGGTATGGATTCGTGGCCTTGCTCTCAAAGAACAGGCGAGGGAGAACAAGGTGTTTGCCGGCGTGGCCGGCAAGAGAGCCTGTAACCGGCACTACGGCCACCAACTGCTTGCTGGGATCGTCGAGGCCGGAGACGCGCTCCACATGCGCCTGGATGCCGTTGGGAACCTGCGCGGCAATCGCATTCTCCAGTTGCTGTTTCACCACATTGGGATTGGAGCGCAGCGCCAGTTGCCGCCACTGCAAGGCCTGCTGCCCGGTGAATCCGACCTTGAGCGTGCCAGAAACGTCTCCCTCGGGGCTCACGTTGAGATTGCCGACCTGTATGACGGTGTTGTCTTTGTTGTCCTGCAATGGCGTGATGATAGTTTCGACCTTGCCGTTGGCCATCAGCGCCACTCCGCCGGCGCCGGCATGAGCCCAGTAGAGAGTCTGGAAGGGAGCCATTTTTTCACCCGGATCGAGGGTGATTTCCTTGCCGTCGACGGTAACTCCAATCAGCACGTAGTCCAGTTGGGTCGTATCCTGGAGTTCGGCCGAGAAGGTACTCCGGTCCCGGCTGACAATCCGCTGCGGCCGGGCGCTGAGTCCCACGGCGCGGGCCAGCGAAAAGTAGAGAAGCGCGAGCTGTTCGCTGTTGCCGCTCTTGCGCTCCAGCACGGTCTCCACATTTCCCAGCGGAATCCAATCGGTGGCGGCAGCAGGCGAATTGCTCGTGATGTCCCTGTTGTCCAGCTTCTGCACCAGTTCGTAAAGCTTTTTGGCTTTTTCCAGTGGGCTGTCGGAGGTCAAAACCGCCTCATTCGCGGCGCTCTTGATCGATGCCGTAGGCGCAGTGTACTTGTCGACATCCTTCATCCACTGCTGCATTTCCGTTCGCCAGAATTCCTTTGCGTCCGGCGCAAAGGTGTAGACAAAATTGACATGATAAATCCGCGTCGTCTGGGGCGGCGCATAGGGCTCCTGGGGGATGGCGGGGATGTCGGTAAAGTCAACGAAGTAGTTGCCCAGGCCATCCCTCTTGACCTCTTTTCCCGGCGGAAGAACAGCCTCGGACCGGATGTCGGTCAGGATTTCACCGTGCGCCCCATAGAGTATCTTGTCGGAGACTCCGCCGCTTGTTCCTCCCAAAGTGCGATTGGGCAGGAATTTTTCGTCTGGCGTGAAAAGAAAGCGCGCCTGGTGTACAAAATAATCCTGCTGAACCTGCCAGTCTGGAGCTTCCTGAAAGCGGTCATAGCGCACCTGGTAGCGGTATTCCAGGATGCTGCCAACCTCCACGCTGGGAAGGTTGAACGTCATTTCGTTGAACTGGTTTGCGCCCGTGCTCATCTTCAGCAGATCAGCCGGAGAGCCTGTCAGCGGGATTACTGTTCCGTCCGGATGAATGGTCCTGGCCTCGATGGCTGAAACCTCGTTATGCCCGGCGCGGAGATCGGGATTCGTCCCGGAATCTTCGCCAGTATGGGTGATTTCGGGCGCGTCCCAGTGATTTTCACTGGAGGAACCGCTTCGGCTCGAGTTGTCTCCGGTTATGTTGATGACAAAATTCCGCTGGTATTTGATATGCACCGTGGCCAGATCCTTGCCCTTCTCCGTGAGCACCTTGATGCGGGCGTAGACGATCCGGAAGTGGTGCGGGTCATCATCTTTTTCCTCGCGGTAGAGATAAACCGCCGCGGCCCCGGGAGCTTTGGGGTCAGAGGTCATGCTCAACTCTTCTTTGGTCGGAGCCTGGAATTGCGCAGCGGCTACCCGGGGAGCCGCTGTTGCAAGCAGCAGCACTCCAAAACACAGTTCGATGTGAAAACGCATTCAATTTCTCCCTAGGCTGACTCCAAAAAAAGCAAAGAGTCCGGCACAGTACGATTACACAAAATTCTAACCCCTCCATCCAGGAATAGTTGCAGGTCCAACGCAAGAGGCGATCCGGAAAAGCCGAGAGCGCGGGATGCTGAAGCCCAACGCCACGGACGAGGCGGCTCATGACGCGTCTGCTGTATTCTTTTTGGATGTAAGGGAAATCCCTGAACAGTTCGTTTGATCGCGCCGCTTTTCGCATGGCGCAATCCTTCTATGGGGTGTCGCTCGTGGGGTATGGGGTATGAGGTCACGTCTTGCCGGTCTTCTGTTTGCGGGCACTGCCGGCGCTGTTTCCATTTTCCTGATGTGCGGAGCCGCGCGGCCTTCCTCTTCCGGCCTGGGGCAGACGCCACGGGCAGGTGAACCCGCAAGAATCACGATCGATTACCCGTCCGAGGGCGCGGTTTTTCCTCCGGAGATTACGCCCCCCACGTTTCTTTGGCACGATCCCAGCGAGACAGCAAAACGATGGGTGATTGAGGTCTCCTTCGCGAGCCGCGCCGATGGAATCCGCCTGGAAACGGCAGGAGAGCGCCTGCAGATGGGCAAGATCGATCCGAAAGCAGGCCCGGCTACGCCGCTGACACCCGCGCAGGCGGACACGCACACGTGGAAGCCGGACGAAGCCGCCTGGACGAAAATCAAACGCTTGTCAGTGAAGTCGCCGGCGACGATTGCGATCAGCGGCTTTGCGGACGGTGATTCCAGGAATCCGGTATCGGCCGGCAAGGTGCGCATTTTCACCTCGGCCGATCCCGTCGGCGCCCCTGTTTTTTACCGCGACGTTCCGCTGATGCTTCCGCCTCCGGGACAGAAAGGCGCGATTCAGCCGCTGCCGCAGGCCGCCCTTCCCCTCATCAAATGGCAGATCCGGAACATCGGCGAGCCGCAGAGCCGCGTGGTGATGGAGAACCTTCCCACCTGCGCCAACTGCCATTCGTTTTCAAAAGATGGCAAGACATTTGGCCTGGATCTGGATGGACCGCGAAACGACAAGGGGCTCTACGCCCTGGTTCCGGTGGCAAAAAACATGACCATCCGGAATCAGGATGTCATCCGCTGGAGTTCCTTCCATATGAACTCCGAGGCCAAGGACTCCGCGCCCGCCGTGAAGCGCTTCGGGTTCATGTCCCAGGTCTCGCCGGACGGCCGCTACGTGGTGACCTCGATTGGGCCTCCCGATACGGAAAACACTCATCAGGACGAGGTTCCGGGGTTTGCGCCCGGGGTCCTGGATCGCCTTTACAGCACGAACTTCAAGAGCATCCTTTTCAGCCAGGTCTTTTATCCGACGCGCGGCATCCTGGCCTGGTACGACCGGAAAGAAAAGACGATGCGCGCGCTGCCCGGCGCGGATGACCCGCAATTCGTGCATACCAGCGCCTTCTGGTCGCCGGATGGGAAATTCCTGATCTTCAGCAGGGCAAGAGCTGTTGATCCCTATCCGCCTGGGGCTGCCAAGCCCGAGCAGGCCAATGACCCGAATGAAACGCAGATCCAATACGACCTCTACAAGATTCCTTTTAACGAAGGCAAGGGCGGCAAGGCCGTCCCGGTCGAGGGCGCCTCGGGGAATGGCATGAGCAACGACTTTCCCAAGGTGTCGCCCGACGGCCGCTGGATCGTCTGGGTTCAGAACAAGAACGGGCTGCTGATGCGCCCCGACAGCAGGCTTTATATTGTGCCCTTCGAGGGCGGCAAGGCGCGGCTGATGAATTGCAACCTGTCGCTGATGAACTCGTGGCACACCTTCTCGCCGAACGGGCATTGGCTGGCGTTTTCATCTAAAGACCGCGGGCCTTACACGCGGCTCATGCTGACGCACATCGACGCCAACGGCAACGACACTCCCGCGATCATCGTGGACGACACGACCGCCGCCAACCGCGCGGTGAATATCCCCGAGTTTGTGAACGCGCCAATGGACGGCCTGGAAAAGATCGATCCCCAGGCCACGGAGTTCTACAGGTTGTTCGACCAGGCCTACGCGTTGATGGAGAACGACCAACTCCCCGAAGCCATTACAGTCTTGCGCGAGGCCATCGCACGGAATCCGGACGACGCCGTGACGCATTACGTTCTGGCTACGGCATTGAGTGGAAACAACCAGGAAAGCGAAGCCCTGGAGGAGTATCGCAAGGCCTGCGCGCTCGCCCCCGCGAACGCGGCATTCTTCGACCATCTTGCGGTTTCGCTGGCTCTCAATGGTCATCCGGATGAGGCTGTGGAACAGTTGCAAAAAGCTATCGCGCTTGTCCCAGCCGCGCCAGAGTATCGCTTCAATCTGGGAGTTCTGCTGGAATCGCGCGGGGACAATGCCGGCACCGTGGCCGCTTTTCAAAAGGCCGTGGAACTGAGCAGAGGCAAGAATTGGCAGGGCCTGGCCGAACTGGCCAAAGCCTATGACAAGACCGGCCGTACCGCCGAGGCAATCGAAGCCATAAAACAGGCGCTCGGCCTGACCGTGGCGCAACACGACGAGCAGGATGCGCAGGCTCTGCGGGAAGTTCTGGAAGGCTACGAACGCGAGGGCGCCAAGGCCCAACCGCAGTAGGGAACTGCCTGCGTTCGGATAAGCCCCGGCATCGGCACAATCGGCATGGCGAAGGGCGGAGACTGGTCCGGCGGGGCTGTTGTATCCTTGCTGCGGGGAGATGAAGTCATGGGCATCCTGCGCGGATGGGGCACACGATTGATTCTGCTGGCTGCCTGTATGGCTTTCGCGGGGGCGGCTCATGCTGCCATGGCCCCGGCTGCGACGGCTCGCGCCGCCTGCGCCGGGCCGCAGGCGCTCTTGGCCAAACAGCGCGCTCACCCCACCAGTGAAAACGCCATTGTGCTGGGTAGCTGGTTTGCCACCCACCAGCAATTCGAATGTGCGGTCAAGACCTTTCAAGACGCGCTCAAGGCTGATCCGAAATCGGCTCAGCTAAATTATCTCGATGGGCTTGCGCTGATCGGATGGGGACATGTCAGCGAAGCGATTCCCGCCATTCAGGAGTCTACCCGGCTGGCTCCGAAGGTTCTCAAGCCTCATCTCATGCTGGCTCATCTCTACGAGCAGGCAGCGCAGCGCGCCAGGGCAGAGGAACAGTGGAAACTGGCCCTGGGAATCGATCCCCACTCGGAGACTGCGCTCGAAGGCCTGAGCGGAGATCTGCTTGCCGAAAAGGACTACATTGGCGTCGTCCAGCTCCTGCAAACCGCTCCCCGGACCGAGAGGCTCTCCATCAACCTCGCGCGGGCCCTGGGATTGCTCAATCAGGTCGATGCGGCCGGCGCCGTCCTCACTGAGGCGATGAAGCTCGCTCCCGGCTCCGTGCCACTGGCCAGCGCCATGACGGTAGTCCTGTTCAAGCAGGCTCGCCACCAGGAGGCCATCAATCTTTTGCAGCATGTGGTGGAGGCGAACCCAGGAAATCAGGATGCCGAGGTGCAATTGTTTCGCGTTCTGGTGCTGACCAACCACATCAACCAGGCGCGGCCGATGGCTCCCAAGTTGCTGGCGGAGCGTCCACACGATTCCGAGGTTCTCTACCTGAACGGAATTGTGGAGCGCATCCTGGGCGATTACGCCCAGGCCAAGGCGCACCTCGAAGAGGCGGTGTCTCTCGATCCCGAGTTCTTCAACTCCCGCTACGACCTGGGCATGGTGCTCGTCTTCCTGCACGAATGGAAGGAGGCGGCGGAGCAGTTGGAAAAGGCCATTGCCCTGGGAGCGCCAGAGCCGCAGGTGCACTTCGAACTGGCCAAGGCCCTGCGCGGCCTCGGGGAGAACGACCGCGCGCAAGAGGAGATGAAGCAGTATCAGCAGCTCAAGAAGGCCGAAGAAGCCAATCTGGAGGCAGTCACCAGCGCGCGCCAGGGAGACAAGGATCTGGAGGATGGCAAGGTCAAGGAAGCCCTTGCGCATTATCGCGAAGCGGCGGAAGGAGAGCCGGATAATGCCGGTTACAAGTACAAGCTCGCCCTCGCGCTCCACCAGGCCGGAGATACGGAGGGTGAGCGCGCCGAGCTGGAAAAGGCGGTCAAGCTGAACCCCGAACTGGCCGGCGCCCAGAAACGGCTCGGCTATCTGTTGTCGCAAAGCGGCGACACAGCAGGGGCCATCGAGCATTTCCGCCTGGCGGTTCAGGCCGCTCCCGCCTGGGTCGAGGCATGGATCAATTTGGCGGGGGCGCAGGCTGAGGCCGGGCAGTTCGATGCCGCACGTGATGCCGTGGCGACGGCTCTTCGTCTGGACCCGGCAAACGCGGAGGCCCACGAGCTGAGCGACATGCTCGTGCGCGATCCGGCCGCCCAGCAAGCTCACCCGTAAAGCCTCCACTCCCAGGAGGCAAACAGAACCTGAATACGCGGGACCTGTGTATTCAGGTCCGCGCTGGGTGGCTTCGATTGCCGCAGCCGCTGCGGGAATGATAGATTCAAGGAAAGGTAATGGCAGAGAGAACTTTTCAATGGACTCGGCGCAGCCTGTTGAAGGCCGCACCAGCCCTGTGCGCTTCGGCGCTTTTTCCCCGCATCCTGTCTGCCGCTCCCGCGGGGACGCCCTCTGCTGCGCCCAAGCCTTTTTCCCGGTTTACCGATGTGGCCCAAAGCGCCGGCCTTACACAGACCATGTACTATGGCGTTCCCGAAGCCGTGACCTACATCGTCGAAGAGATGGGCGGAGGCTGCGCATTCTTCGACTACGACAACGATGGGTGGATGGACATCTTCATCCTCGGCGGACGGACGCTGGAAGGCATTCCGGAGGGCGCTTCGAACCGGCTCTACAAGAACAATCGCGACGGCACCTTTACCGACGTGACCAAAAAGGCCGGGTTGTGGGATGCCGGCTGGGCGGTGGGCGTCTGCGTGGGAGACTACAACAACGATGGGTTTGAGGATCTCTTCGTCACCTACTACGGCCAGAACAAGCTCTACCGCAACAATGGCGACGGCACCTTCACTGATGTGACGGCCAAAGCCGGACTCTTGCACGAGGGAACGCGCTTCGGAACCGGTTGCACTTTTTTAGACTACAACCGCGATGGGCTGCTGGACCTGTTCGTTTCCAACTATGTCGATATCGATCTGGCCACCGCCGCCAAGCCGTCTCTGGACCTGCCCAACTGCACTTACGAGGGTGTTGCCGTGGCTTGCGGGCCGAAGGGCCTGAAGGCGCCGCAGTTCTATCTGTATCGCAACAATGGCGACGGAACCTTTGCCGATGTCTCCAAGGAGTCTGGAATCGCGGCGATCCGCGGCTCGTACGGGCTTACAGCCGTTTCCTTTGACGCCGACGAGGATGGCTGGCCCGATCTCTATGTAGCCTGCGACACGACTTCCAGCCTGCTGCTGCTGAATAACCACGACGGCACCTTCCGCGAAGAGGGCCTGATGCGCGGCGTGGCCATCAGTCCCGATGGCGAGGAAATGGCCGGAATGGGGATCGGCGTCGGCGACTACGATCTGGATGGCCATCTGGATATGGTCAAGACGCATTTCCAACTCCAGCCCGCCGGCCTCTACCACAACCTTGGCAAGGGAGACTTCGAGGACCAGGCGCAGGCAGCCGGACTGGCCGGCGAACGCACCTACGTCAGTTGGGGCGTGGACATCGTGGACCTCGACAACGACGGCTATCCGGACATCTTCTGGGCTACGGGGAATGTCTACGCGGAAATCGAGCGCATCAATCCCAAGTTCCCTTACAAAGGCCCGCGCGTGCTCTTCCGCAACCGCGGCGACGGCACCTTTGTGCGCATGGGCGACGAGGCCGGTCCTGGCATCAACGCGCGTCACGTCAGCCGCGGGGTCGCTTTCGGCGATTTCGACAATGACGGGGACCTCGACATCGTCATCATGAACCAGCATGAGCCGCCCTCCCTGCTGCGCAATGACGCCCCCAAGGAGAATCATTGGCTGAAGGTGCGGCTGGAGGGGACCAAAAGCAACCGCAGCGCCATCGGGGCGCGCGTTCTGGTGCGCTATGGCAACAAGGTGCAGGCCCGGGGCGTGCTGAGCCAGGCCAGCTATGTCTCCTCCAATGACCCGCGCCTGCACTTCGGGCTGGGAGCCGAGACCACGGCCGATATTGAGGTGCATTGGCCGTCGGGAACCGTGGAGAAATACCCTGCGCAGGCCGCCAATCGGCTGGTCACCATCCTGGAAGGCCACGGAATCGTCCCCGGACGGCCGTTTTCCCGCGCCTGAGAGCCGGAGCGGGCATGGGAACCGGCTGATCGCCGCCTGAGTGTCGTTATCCGTCGTTCTGGAAGAGAAATCATACTGCCCAAACAACTTAACCTCAGAATAGAAAAGCCAGAAATAAGGGTCGCCAGAGCCTCCAAATGAGCTGAAAAGAGCCGTTTGGGGACCTTTTTGAGAAATCCGAGTTAATCGTCAATAAATCAGTAAGATACAAAAAATGTTCTGCAAAATGAATAGGTTTACATCAAAAAATACTTGTGTGCGGTATCCCGCGTGTGGTATTCCTAAGCAGTTTCACAATGACGTAACCCAGCCGTGCGCAGCAGGAAAAGTAGATCTGTATCCGCATGGCGGGCCAAAACAGAAAGCATTCAGGAGGCAGTAAATATGTTTGCTAGCATTAAACCGGTATCGAGCTCAGTCTCGATATCGCAATGGTTTAGGCGGATACCGTGGCTGCTCATCCCAGTCATGGTGCTGTCCTTGACCATCGCACACGCCCAGCAGCTGACCGCTACACTCAGCGGCATCGCTGCGGACCAGTCGGGAGCCCGGATTGCGGGAGCCACCGTTCTCGTGGTGAATGACGCAACCGGCGACCGCCGCGACTCCAAGGCCGACAGCGAAGGTTTCTTCTCCGTAACGGCTTTGATTCCTGGCACTTACACAGTCACCATCTCTGCCAAGAGCTTTGCGTCTTGGAAGGAGACCGGGATTCTGCTGAACCAGGGCGATTCCCGTACGATTGCCAACATCCACCTCAAGGTGAGCTCGGACGTTACGGCTATCACCGTGGTCTCCGGCGCGGATGCGGAAGTACCGACGGATACCGCTGAAGTCAGCGCCACCCTCAACAATGAACTGGTCGATTCCGCCATTCTGACAGGGCGTAACGCGGCCGAACTGATCAAGATGATGCCTGGCGTCGTGTTCAACAATGGCGGCGGCGCGGGTTCCTCCTATAGCAGCACAACCACCAGCACCAACAACGGACCGGCCGGAGCCTTTTCGGCCAACGGCACCCAGCCTTACGGCTCAACGGCTGTGATTCTGGATGGCGCCAACCTCCTCGATCCGGGCAATGCCGGAACGCAGGTTGCCAACATCAACCAGGACATGACCGACAGCGTCAAGTTCGCTTCGGCCTCCTATGGCGCTGAATATGCCAAGGGTCCCGCGGTTCTGCAGGCCTTCAGCAAGAGCGGCGGCCAGAAGTTCCACGGCGAAGCCTATTTCTATGCGCGCAACACCTCCGCTGGCTATGCCAACGACTGGTTCGAAAAGGAGACCCAGGAGGCCAGTGCGGCGGCGCTGCCAGGCGCCACGCCAGAGTCCATCAAAGCGGCCAACCAGGTTTTCCCCGAACACTTCTACTACATCGGCGGTAACATTGGCGGCCCGATCTTCTTCAAGGGCTTCAACAAGAACCGGGATAAACTCTTCTTCTGGGGCGGCTACGAGAAGATGTACCAGACGCCCTATTCCGCTCCTTTGTTGATGAACACTCCCACCGTAGCCCAGATGGGCGGCGACTTTAACAATACCGGCGTGGATAGCCACGTCATCAGCCAGTGGAACAGCGCTTACACCACTCCTTGCAACACGGATGATGGATGGCAAGGCTGCAACATCGCGACATCTCCCTGGGGATTGAACGCTGCAGGATCGGTTCCGAACCTGAAGAGTTACTTCGATCCGAACGGCGTCGTTCTTTCCAATCTCACGGTGCCTGGTTCGACCAACAATCCGGCATTGGCCAAAGAGAAATATGTAGTGCCCAACCAGTACAACGGCTGGAATAACTACCAGTTCTCACCCAGCCTTCCAGTTAACCGCTGGGAAACTACGGGCAAGGTGACATACGCCTTCAATGACAACAACAAGATTTGGGGTTCGTATGCCTACCAGACAGAAACCGATCAGCATCCGCTGAACTCCTGGTGGTCGCCGGAATGGACTATTCCCTATCCGTCGAAGCCATCAGCTAAAGAGACCGCTAACCTGTACCTGGTCAACTTTACGCACGTCTTCAGCGCCTCTACCACCAATGAGTTCGTTTACGCGTACGCGAAATTCGAAAACGACTATACCATTGGCGATGTCAAGGCCGCGAGCCGCACCGCGTTGGGCTTCCTCGGGGACGAGAGCCTTTTCCGTACCTCCGGCGCATCTGACCAGATTCCCAACTCCACGGGCGGATGGAACTCCGGACTCACCGAGATCAACCACGAGGATTTCAGCAGCGGCATCTACGGCAAGAACAGCTTCGGCAAGACCTCGAAGTCTCCTGCCATTACCGACAACTTCACCAAGATTATCAAGACGCACTCCATCAAGGGCGGCTTCTACTGGGATACCCAGGAGAACCTGCAGGCAAACGGCAGCGACGTCAACGGCAACTATGATTTCGAAACATGGGGCGCCACTTCCACTTACAACCTTACCCTTGACCGTTTGATGGGCCGTGTTCAGAACTACGACGAGACCAACAAGGATGTTATTCCGGATCCTACTCAGCACGAGTGGTCCATCTGGGCGCAGGATTCCTGGAAGGCCACGCCGAAACTGACCCTCAACCTGGGTCTCCGCGCTGATCATGAAGGACAGTGGTACGACAAGATCGGCGACACGCAGGTTTGGGATCAGGCTTCTTACGACAACTCCGCTACCCCCGCAGCCAACACCGGGTTGCTGTGGCACAAGCTTGACTCGAAGATTCCGACCTCCGGCTGGAAGAGCCAGTTGTTCTTCTACAACCCGCGCCTCGGCGTTGCTTTTGACGTCTTCGGCACAGGCAAAACAGTCATACGCGGCGGATTCGGCAGCTACCGCTATCAGGTCTCAGCCGGGGACGCCGGCGGCGCCATGTCCGGTCCGCTGGGCGCCTATGACTACAGCACCTCGGGCGGAGCCAATGGCTTCTACGGGTATGGCATCCAGAGCGGAGCGATTTGCACTGCTATTTCATACACCGCTGGAACAACCACCGGTCAGGGAAGCTGCACAACCACTAAGCAGTTGACGGTTCCCTCCGGTCTGAATCAGAATGGTTCTGCCGGCCTCAAGGCCGATAAGGAAGGTGATAAGAGAGTTCCTTATGCCGACACATGGAGCTTCGGCGTGGCGCAGGCGTTGCCTAGCCATGCAGTTGCCGAGATTTCATATGTGGGCAGCGCGAGCCGCAACCAGCTCGAGAACGGCGCGAACGGCCATATTCAGGACGTAAACGCGATTCCTTATGGAGCGTTCTTCCAGCCTGACCCGCAGAACTTCCTCTATCAGAACCTGGCTTCTACCGTAACTGGGTTCACCTCTGTATCTCAGAACGATTGGCGTCCGATGAAGAATTACACCACCGTCTTCCTTCAGACGCACGGCGGCTATGCCAACTACCACTCCCTGCAGGTCAGTGCGCAGAAACAGTCCGGCAATCTGTACCTGTTCACTAACTTCACCTTTGGCAAGGTCCTCGGTACCCGCGACGGTTCCACCTCCAACGGAAACGGCAACGGCCCCGTGGTCAATCCTTACGACCTCGACGCCAACTATGGTCAGTTGGAATATGACCATACCAAGGTCTTCAACGTTTCCTTCAGCTACAAGCTGCCCAAGCCCATCCACAACAACTGGGCCTTGGGCGAGGCTGTGAACGGCTGGCAGATCTCCGGGTACACCACCTATCAGGATGGCGTTCCCTACCAGACCACCTCGCCGAACATGAACATGAACTATCACCAGTACGAGGATGCAAGCGGCAATATCGTAAAGGCCCAAGAAGTTCTCATCACCCTTCCCATACCAGTGAGCGCCAACGGTGGAAATACAACGTATTCCGTCGGAGATGTTCAATGGCTGGGAAGCAGTGAGTATGAGAACGGCCTGCAGCCCGTACTTACCTGCGATCCGAGAAAAGGCAGGACCTCGGGCGCGTACTACAACCCGAAGTGCTTTGCTGCACCGCTTGCGCCAACAGCTACGTCGATCGGTGAAAATGGCCAGACAATCTGGCCGTATATCCGTACGCCGCACTATTGGGGCAGCGATCTGGCGGTCTTCAAGGCCTTCAAGGTCACGGAAGCTCAGCGTTTCGAGATTCGCGTCTCGGCAACCAACTGGCTCAACCACCCAAGCGGTCAATTCGGCATCGCTGGTACTTCGGATAACCAGTTGACCTTCAACGGCGTGAGCACCGCTTCCGGGCGCATCACGAACTCCAATGACAGCAACACCGGTAAGCCGCTGAACAAGTACGGATACCGGTGGATTCAGTTCGCTGGGAAGTATTACTTCTAGGTCTGTTTTGGATGGTAAAATTCAAGAGGGGTGGCATACCGCCACCCCTCTTTTTTATGCTATGCGCAAGCCGCTGACCTATTTCCAGTTTCTACCGGCGCTGGCCCTTGCGGCTTTGGCGATGAGCGCTATCTCGTTTGGCCAGCAGCAGCCTGCTTCGCCGATCCGATTCGAACTCAAGAGTCTCCCGTTTCAGTTGGACAGCAGCCAGACCCCGGCCAAGAACATGCCGGAAACCATGGCTGGCGGGGCTGCCGTATTCGACTACAACAATGATGGCCGCCCGGATATTTTCTTCACGAATGGCGCCGACATTGCGACCCTGAAGAAATCCTCCCCCAAGTACTTCAATCGCCTCTATCGCAACGACGGCAACGGCGTTTTTACAGATGTGACGGCGAAAGCCGGACTGCAAGGAACCGGATTCGATATCGGAGTCGCCGTGGGTGACTACGACAACGACGGCTTCCCCGATCTGTTTGTTGCCGGCGTTCACGGCAACACGCTCTACCACAACAACGGCGACGGCACATTCACGGATGTAACCAAAAAGGCCGGTTTGGACAAGTGGAACGATCCGGAATATGGACCGCTGTGGGCCGTTGCGGCGGCCTGGGTGGATGTGAACAACGACGGGCTTCTGGATCTCTTCGTCGTCAACTATTTGCAGTGGGCTTACTCGGACCAGCCCAAATGCATCACAGAGGCAGTGGCGGAGTATTGCCATCCGCGCTACTACAAAGGACAGCCCAATCAGCTCTTTCTCAATCAGGGCGACGGCACTTTCAAGGATGTTTCCAAGGAATGGGGCATCCGCGATCATGTGGGCAAGGGCATGGGCGTGGGCATGGCGGACTACGATCTGGATGGCAAGCCGGACCTTCTTGTCACCAACGACTCGGAATATAACTTTCTGTTTCACAACCTGGGGAACAGGTTTGAGGAAGTGGCCTTTCAGACGAACGTCGCGCTCGCCGAAGACGCAGCATTCATTTCCGGGATGGGAGTGGACTTTCGCGACGTCAATAACGACGGCTATCCGGACCTTGTTTATGTCGCACTAAAAAGCCAGACGTTTCCCCTGTATCTGAACACCGGCAAGGGAGATTTTGCCGACGTTACGACATCCAGCGGCATGCGCAAGCTCACCCAGCCCATGGCGGGCTTCGGGCCGGCGCTCTACGACTTCGACAACGATGGATGGAAAGATCTGTTTGTGTCGCGAGGACATGTGACCTCGGTTTGGCCTCCCGGATTCAAATTTGCGGAGCCCAATACCGTCTTTCACAACCTGGGGGCAAGCGGGAAATGGGAGGCGCTTACCAGCGAAGCCGGATTCACCGAAGCAACAGCAGCACGCCATCGCGGCTGCGCCTTCGGCGACTTCGACGGAAGTGGCCGCATCGATATGGTCGTGACGAGTCTCGACCGGCCTGCAGAGCTGTGGATGAACCGCAGCCCCAACCATAACCACTGGCTGGATGTCGCACTGCGCGGCGTGAAATCCAATCGCGACGGAATCGGAGCGCGCATCAAGGTGGTGACCAAGGCGGGCGCGCAATACAACCACCAGACCTCGAGCGTGTGCTACGCCTCCTCGAGCCTGGGGCCTGTACACTTTGGCCTCGGCGCGGAAGCCAAAGCGCAGAAGGTCGAGATAACCTGGCCTAGCGGAATTGTGCAGACGCTTGAAGATGTGGATGCCGACCGAATCCTGAAGGTCACAGAGCCCGTTCCTGCAGAGACGGCAACGCATCCTTGATCTTGATCCGGCACACCGGCGCTACAGATCTTGCCAATGGCTTCGACTCGGCTGCACTTATCTCACAGTAACTTCTATGCTCAACTACTTGGTGGGGCCTTCCGTCTGCTGGCGGGCTTCGATTTCTTCCACTAGCTTCCGTTCCCTTTGGCCATCCTCGGGGCGCTGCAGCTTGTAATAGATCGCGGCCAACTCGACATGCGGCTCAAGCCAGTTGGGGTCGGTCTTCTCCAGATCTTCCAGCGTCTCTGCGGCCTCGGCATACCGGCCCGTCATGCCGTTCAGTTTTGCCAGCTGAAAACGAGCCAGCGGCGCACCCGGCAGAAGCTCGACGGCCAACTCCAGAAGAGGTCTCGCGCTCTCGAAATCCCGCTGCTTCAATCGCATGGCTCCCAGGTAAAGATTGGCTGTAAAGTCATGGGGGTCCTGACGCAGGGCAGCCTGAAAGGCAGGAAGTGCCCCCTCCGTATCTCCCAGCGCATCCCGCGCCTGACCCGCCAGCGTGTTGGCTCCAGGAAACGAGGGATTCAATTCCAAGGCCTTGTCCAGATCTGTGCGCGCCTCATGAAACTCTCGCCGATGCAGGCGCGCGCTCCCAGCAAGGACGTAAGCGTCAGCGGAACGGGTGTTCCGCGCCACGGTCTCCATGCGTGAAACTCCCTCAGCGACTATCCCCGACTGAATCATCGCATAGCCTAGAACGTACTCGAAGTCCATATCGGACTCGTGCCCTGGCTCAAGCGGCGCCAGCATCGCAACAGCATCCGCTTCCTTATTCAGCTTGATGTACACATACCCTAAAAGCACCACTGTCTTCATGTCCGCAGGCCTGGCCGCATGGACCGCCTCAAACTCCCGGCGAGCATGAGCCATGTCGCCCGTCTTGTAATAGGCCAAGGCCAGATTCATTCGGACAGCGATCTTGTCAGGCGCGGCTGCCAGAGTGCGAATGTCTTCCTCAATGGCTGCCTCAAGCTCTCCCGCATCGGCAAGAGCGGCGCCCAGATTGGCGCGCGCCTCCAATAGTCCAGGCCGAAGCGCGAGAACCTTCCGGTAGTCCTCGATCGCAGTCTTGTAGTCGTGACGCTGCTGCGCCGCGACCCCACGGCTCAGCAGTTCATCCACCTTCGGGGAGGAGGCCGCCGGTGCGCTTTGCCCCGCCGCAATCTGAAGGCCCAGCGCAAAAAACAGTAAGCAAACAAATCTCATAGTAATTAGGATAGAACACCTGCGGCTGTCCAGACGATGTGCGGCGTGCAGGCGGGGCAAGCCGTGCCCGCCCCGCAAAACCCGCCCCCGGACCGTCCACACGCAAGCCGGCTACTTCTTTTTATCCTCGGAGTGAAAGGGGAGCATCCTTACGTTCGATCCGAAACGCCGGTAGTTCCGGAACTCGATTGTGTTCAGCGTCGCAAGCCGCTTGAATTCTCTCTTGCTGGCCTCCGCGCTTACTGGCAACAGGTAATCGTGGCCATTGATGGAGATATAGTCGTAATCCACAGCGATGCTCATGGCGTGGACGGAAAAATCCTTGGGCAGATCGTCCGCTACCAGCGTAATGCGCCGAACGCCGTGGGTCGAGTTGTCAATGAAGACCAGGCCATGGTAAGCGGGTAATACCTGCAGGCCGCTTGCAGCTGAAATGCCCCAAGCGGAGTTTTCCTTGGCCACGCGGAAGCCGAAAACCTGCACGGTTCCGCCTCCCAGCGAATCGGTTTCCTTCCACTGGAAGTCCGCCTTTGAGGAGGGCTGAAAAACTCCGCGCAGAACGCCTCCAAATTCTCCAGCGGAAAACATGCCCTTCATCGTTTCACGATCAACGCCGGTCACCGCTCTGCCATTCACTTCCAGCATGGTCCGGGTCTCAATCTTGTCGCGAACCTGGAGCAGCTCGGCGATCGTGTCCCGGTGCTTCCATCTTCCGGTGCCAGTGGAATCCTCGGACCGGTCGGTTACTTCGACACAGAGAAAATTCGGCAACGAATCGCCGTAACTAACCGCGCGCATGCGCGCATCGCTGATGATGGATGCCACCTCCTCCGGCGTGGGAGGCGGAATCGGGTTGGTAAGGGCCGAAATAGCAAGCTGACCGGGTGCGTGAAGATCGCCGGCCGCCAACTCGAGCTTCGCGTCCTGGCCGGCCGCGCCCTGAGCACCGGGTGTTCCTTCCACAGTGAAGGAGGCAACGCGCTCCGCGGTCTTTCCTCCCTGCGTGATGATTGCCTGTATCTGGTAGAAGCCGGGCGCCAGGGAACTCGCCCGGAAGTTTGCCATGTAAGGAATCGCATCCGTTGCAAGGCCTTCCCGAAGCGGCAGCGGAAGCGGTGTGCGGCGTCCGGGAATGCCATCCCGGTTCACGATCATCTCCAAAGTCACGGGATCGGAAACCTTCGGATCAGGATGCAAAAGGAAAAACAGCGAAACGGATTTTGCATTCTCGGGCAGCCGGCCGGAAAGATCGGGCGTGATCTTGCCCTTCTCAAACCGCATCGGCTCCAGAGGATCGTCTTCTTCGTGGAACGTATCCACCTTGCGGACAAGAGCGATCTCGCTCAACGCCGGGCCGCCATGAGGTTCAGAAATCTCGAAATTCATGCGCTCTGCGCTAGCCTTTCCGCTCAACTGGTCAAGAACGGCAACCTCCATCATGTAGGCGCCGGGCAGGGAAAGGAAATGACGCTGAAATGTGACTACCGCGGATTTATCCGCATCGACCGATTCCAGGGCGCCGCGCCGCGCGATGTCTTCTCCGAAGTGCTCGATGACAGTGCCGTTCTTGTCTTTGATCTGGGCCACGATTACGAGGTGCGCCGAGAAAAGATTGGTATGCGTGTCCTTCTTGACTTGCAGCTCCGCCATGGGCACCTCCACCGCGAGCGTGCTCGTGTTGCCGTCTGGCAGTTCGCCGAGTTGCAAGATCGTAGCACGGAACTTCAAGTCCGACGGCAGCTCCGGTCCGTTCAGGAGCTTCAGCAATGGCGCCTCAAATGGCCTGACTCCGCCCTCTTCGCTGGGAGCAAGCGCCAGATATCCCGTCTTGGTCTTGATGTCCAGCCCCGCCCGAAGCGGTTTGACGCCAATCGTGCGGAACGATCCGTCATATTCCTTGAAAGGCGGAACATAGGAGGCCTGGTAATAGGTCGTCATGTCTTGCAGCATCTGCTGCAGAGGCTTCTTGATGCTGTTCTGAGCGTCGATATAAGCGCCTCCGGTGTTTTTCGCCAGATCCGCCATGGGGCTCTTGATCGCGGTAAACGTGTTTCCTTCATCGGACCGCATCATGAAATCAGTGGCCGAGCCTGATGCCCCACCACCCGGCGCTCCGAACCCTGACGCCTGTTGCATCGGTGAAGTCATGGCATGTCCACCGCTGCCCGCGACAGCCTGCGGTGTCGGATTGAATGGTTGTCCTCCGTTGAGCATCGCGTTCTGGATCTGGTGCTCTCCTCCTACGTCCATGGCGTTCATGTCCACGATATAGAGGCTCACGCCCGCCCGGTTAGCCGCTCCGGTAATGGTCTGCACCATCTCCTTGGCGGCTGAATCCATCTGCATGTTCTGCGTGAAATAAACAATGGCTTTTCTTTCCTGGATCTTCTGTTGCGAACGCACCAGAGCCAGCAAGCCCGCCAGTGTTGGCTGCGCGTGTTGATCCTGCCTGATCTGCTGTGACTCCGCAATCGCTGCCAGAAGCGTCTGATATTGGGCGCGTACCTTCACGTCCACACGCCTTCCCGAGGGATCGGCGCCCGTGCGGGTGATGGCAATCAGGTTCTTCTCCGCCAGCGCAGCCGCGCTAGCCCTCTCGTCGTCTGAATGATCGTTAGGGTTTTTCACGACCATACCGGTTGCCGAAAGAACCACCGGAGTCCTTGCTTTAGATATATCTGTAACCGTTGCCACTGCCTTCTCGATAGCGCCGCGATCATCCGTGAAGCCCTGGATCAGCCTCAGACGCCCAGTGAAATCCAGCAGCGCAAAGGAATAGCCCTTCGCCGGCAGCATCTTCAGAACCTTGGCCGCAACATTCTGCGCTCCCTTTGCCGTCGAGCCGCTGAAGTGGTCGAAGACCAGCGTTATAAGGTGGCCGGTGTCTGCGTTGCCGGTCATCAGATGCAACCCGGTGAGCGTAACTCGGGTATCGTTGTCGGTGACCGCAAGGTCGCCCGGCTTGAGATCGAGAACAGGCTTGTGCTTCTTGTCGTGAACGACCAGGTCAAGGGAAACTTCATTGACAACCGTGCTCACGGTTGGGTCCTGCGTGGCGGCCCCGGAAGCGGGTGGAGTTGCAGGAACTGCTTGACCAGAAGCCAGGGAAGCGAGAGAAACCGAAAGCAACCCTGCATACCACCAGCCAAAGATTCGCATCTGTGGCTGCAATCCTCGTGTACACGTTCCCGAATGCATCATGCGCAACCCTGATTTCTTTGCAGTAATGTAGGCAACAACTCTCCGGATTGCCGCTGCCTGAAAGCGTTTTCGATTCAAGCCGCTAGTGACTATCCTGAAGAAGCCTATTGTCATTGTGAGGGATTATATCTGAATTACGCGCCCTTGCTCATCATCTATTTTTTGTCATGATCTGTAATCATCTTTATTATTTCCGCGTCTCTGTTTAATCCAGGACAATCCGAAGTTTATATCTCTCTTGCATTCAGACGATTCGTGCCTCAACCTTCCGGGTATCTTGAGTTTGCCCGGCCAGGACCATTTACAAGAACTGCGTTGAAATTGACGATTCCAGATGGAAGCCGCAGATAGCTCTGACCTTCATGGCAAAAGGAAAAGGCGAATACTGCGCCGCCTGATTCAGGCGAGCCTCGGTACTTTCGTACTGGCCACGAAGAGTGCGTGCTTCCGGTGAATACTGTTCATCGGCTTTGTTAAAATACAAAGTACGTGATTTGCTCACGCGGATATCTCCGGACCTTCTCTTCAAGATGATTTATGAGAGCGGCTCCGAACTTCAAATCCAGAGCGACCACTTGGGAGAATTCATGGGGCGGAGATTCCTGGTTGCTGTGTCTGTCATGTTTGCCGTTGGAGCCGGTCTGGCCGGAGTTGTATTGGCCGGAGGAACCGGCAATGGAGCCCCGGCGGTATCCGTATCCAGGGCAATCTCGCCAGGCTTCCGGCCATATCTCAAGGCGGTGGCGATGGATACGGCCGCCACGGATGTCCAGCAGGCGCTTGCAATTGACGTTCCGGTGAACGGCACAATTTATCCGCCCGAAATCACCCCCCCCCAATTTGCATGGCGAGACAGCACTCCCGCCACCGTCTGGCGCATTGAAGTCGTCTTCGGCGAACACGCGCGTTCCATCAAGGCCTGGTCGAATGGCGAAAAGCTGCAATTGGGGGCAGTTGACAGCGATCTGGAGGGATATATCCCGCCGACGCTTTCGCCCGAACAGCAGGCGACGCATACCTGGCGCCCCGACCCCAAAACCTGGGAAGAGATCAAGAAGCACTCCGTCGAGCAGCCGGCCACAGTTATCATCAGCGGCTTTGCCAGCCAGAAAGACAAGGAGCCGCTCTCCCACGCGCAGGCAACGGTGCAGACCTCGAAGGATACGGTTGGCGCGCCCATCTTCTATCGCGATGTTCCCCTGCTGGCGCCGGCGCCGGAGTCTCTGCAGCGCGGCGTCATCAAGCCCTTGCCAGAGTCCGCGCTGCCCAAAATCAAATGGAAGCTGCGCTACGTCTCCGACACCGAGAGCAAAACACTGATGACGGGCCTGCCGACCTGCGCCAACTGCCATTCAATCTCGAACGACGGCAAGTTCCTGGGCATGGATGTCGATGGCCCGCAGAACGACAAGGGACTCTACGCCCTGCTCCCGATCAAGAAGGTCAGCTCCATCAGCAACGAGTACGTCCTCCGCTGGAGCGCGTTTTCCGATGAAAGAACGCAGAAGCGCTTCGGCTTCATGAGCCAGGTTTCGCCGGATGGCAAATATGTCATCACCTCCATCGATGCGCCGCACACCCATAAGGCGCACGTCATCGAGCGGATTTACAACGGCTTCTACTTCGCCCACTACGGCTTCGGTCAGGTCTTCTATCCCACGCGCGGCGTGCTGGCCTGGTACGACCGCGCGACAGGCAAGCTGACGACGCTGCCAGGAGCCGACGACCCCAACCTGGTCCAGGCCGCCGCCTTCTGGAGTCCGGACGGGAAGTACATCATTTATTCGAGCGCCGTGGCCCGCGATCCTTATCCGCCGGATCAGCCGAAGTCCACGTATGCCAACGATCCCAATGAAACGCAGATTCAGTACGACCTTTACCGGATTCCCTTTAACGACGGCAAGGGCGGCACGCCGGAGCGGATTGTCGGAGCCTCGGAAAACGGCATGAGCAACAGCTTCCCGAAGGTCTCGCCCGACGGCAAGTGGATCGTCTTTGTTCAATGCAAGAACGGCCTGCTGATGCGTCCCGACAGCAAGCTCTACATCGTGCCCTTTGAAGGCGGCGTGGCGCGGCCGCTCGAATCGAATCTGCCGGTGATGAACTCCTGGCACAGCTTCTCGCCCAACGGCCATTGGCTGGTTTTTTCCTCCAAGAGCCCCTTCCTCTACACGCACCTGTTCCTCACGCACATCGACGATCAGGGGAACGCCAGTCCGGCCATCATGCTGGAAGACGCCACGGCTTCCAATCGCGCCGCCAATATTCCAGAGTTCATGAACATTGGCCCCGGTGGCCTGGAGCACATCGACGCGCCCGCGCTTGATTTCTACAAGGACTATGACGCCGCGGTGCGCATGGCGGAGACCCATCAGTACGACAAGGCCATCCCGGCCTGGAGAGCGGCGGCAGCCAAGGACCCGGAAGACTCCCGCGTCCACAACGAACTGGGGATGGCGCTGGCCGCTGTGGGACAAACCACCGAAGCCATTGCCGAATACAGAAAGTCTCTGGCCCTGAATGACCTGAGTTCCCAGGCCCACAACAATCTGGGCAGCGCGCTGGCTTCAACCGGCAATACGGATGAGGCCCTGGCACACATTCAGAAAGCTGTCGAGCTGAATCCAGACAACGGCGTGGCCCACATCAACCTCGGCCACATGCTGGAGGAGATGGGCGGTCATCGCCAGGAAGCCATTGAAGAGTTGACCAAGGGAATCCAGCTCGCGCCCAACTCATCGGAGGGTCCGAATGTCCTGGGCGTCATCTACGGGCGTATGGGAAGGCTGGACGAGGCCATCGTCGAACTGAAGAAAGCCGTTGAGCTGGGGCCGCAATCCGCTGAATGCCACTACAACCTGGGGCGCGCCCTGGCGGCAAGCAGCCGGTTCGACGACGCCCTCTTTCAGTTTCAAGCGGCGGCCGATTTCTCTGGCGGACGCGAGCCGGCGATCCTCCAGATGCTGGCGGCCATGTACTCAGAGACAGGGCAGTATCAGAAGGCCGTGGTTACGGCGCAGCACGCGCTTGACCTGGCCATCCAGCAGCAGAACGATCCTCTGGTGACAGACCTGCGGGGAAATATCGAGCGCTACCAACACCAGGCTCAGGCAGAACAAGAGCCGGGCGGCGCTGGCAAGCCGTAACCGCATCCGTATGCACGATCAAAACGTGGAACTATCCTATTGGAACAGGGGGTTCAAACATGATCGACATCAAATCAGTTCGCATGGAATTTCCGGCCGATGCCAACATCATTGTTGGCCAGTCACACTTCATCAAGACCGTGGAAGATTTGTATGAAGCGGTTGCCACGACGGCGCCACACGCCAAATTCGGTCTGGCCTTCAATGAAAGTTCCGGAGCTTGCCTGACAAGATTCGACGGCAATGATCCGGCGCTTCAGCAGATTGCCGTAAAGAACGCCCAGGCGCTGGCCGCGGGACACACCTTTGTGATTGTCCTGTCAGTTGCCTACCCGATCAACGTCCTGAATGCCATTCGCAACGTGCCTGAAGTCTGCTCGATCTTCTGCGCCACTGCCAATGCCGTCGGAATCATTGTTGCTTGCACGGAGCAGGGACGGGGAGTCCTTGGCGTGATTGACGGCGCATCGCCCAAAGGCGTTGAAGGTCAGGACGACATCGCCTGGCGGCATGATCTCCTGCGCAAGATTGGCTACAAGCGCTAGAGTCTTTCCGTTCAAGTGTTAACATGCTCCGCGCTGACCACCCCACAAACCTCCGTGCCCCATCCATTTCACGTTCTTTGTGAAATGGGTGGGAAACCACATGCCTCAATCTCGACTGGAACAGTCAACCCGAAACCGCCTATAGCATTTTCGGAAGATGAATATCAAGCTAGTTCCGGCAAGGCGACAAGCTGTTTGTAAGTGATGGTTTGTGTGCAGATGCAGGCGCGCAGCAGGCGAACCATCAAGTCCGGTTCCATGGTGCGA
>Ga0302275_10000301_pt1 | contig 55555 bp, 49 predicted proteins | sample III_Bog_N2_2_FD_200229 | JGI IMG/M metagenome (GOLD analysis project Ga0302275, IMG submission 200229) | Peat permafrost microbial communities from Stordalen Mire near Abisko, Sweden - III_Bog_N2_2 | ecosystem: Environmental > Terrestrial > Soil > Wetlands > Peat | place: Sweden: Abisko... | reverse complement strand
TCATGATCGTCGTGGCCATTCTTGGCCTGATCGCTGCCATGGGCCTGCCCGCCATTGGCAAGGCGCTCCAAAAGGAAGGCATGCGGCTGGCCGTCAGCGACTTCACCGATGTCTGTTTCAAGGCGCGGGAAATGGCCATCGTGAATAACAAGACCATGGCCGTCGTGATTTTTCCCCAAACCGGGCGTTTCGGGGTCGAAGGCACGACGGTGGGCGATAATGCCCGGACCGTGGACCCTCATTCCGGCAAGACCACCTCGGCCACCCTTCCCGCCGGGGTTGCATTCGGCGATGTGGCTATTTACCGGCAGGAATATGTCCTGTCGGACTGGGCCAAAATATTCTTCCACGCGGACGGCACCTGCGACGAGGCGGTCATTGTTCTGGTCGCCAAAGGGCAGTCCCAAAAAATCACGCTGGAATACGCCACGGGTGTGCCGGAGGCAACGGACCTGGAAAAATGAAACCGTTTTCCCCCAGCCATGACCGCTGCCGCCGCGCCTTTTCCTTGTTGGAGGTGATGATTGCCATCGCGGTCTTTTTTGTCGGGGCATTTTCCGTGCTGTGTCTGATTTCCTCCTCGCTCAACAACGTGCGCCGCCTGCAGCGGCCGACCGTGGATGCCAGCCCGGTGCTGGCCTACTGGTCCACCACCAACGACCTGAAGGAATCCCACTATCATGGCAGCCTGGGGGAGGAGTATCTGCTGGGTAAGGAGTACCGCGGCTATGACTGGGATCTGGATGTCACTGAAATCGCCACCAATCATTTGTACCAACTGGATTGCTACATCACGATCACGGCGGGCAAACCGGAAGTCATTTCGCACATGAGCACCGTGCTTTACCGGCCGCAATCCCATGCCGGCACCCTCGACGGCGGCATTGGCGTACCCGGACGATGAACCCAACCCCCCAAAGCCAGCCGCCTCGCAGCGCCCCGCCAGCCGGGACGGTGCCCCAGCACGCAGCACGCAGCACGCAGCACGCATCGCATGCCTTCACCCTGATCGAAATCATGGTGTCCATCATGGTGTTCAGCCTGGTCATCGCCTCCATCTACGCCACGTGGGCGCTGGTGATGCGCGCCACGCAGGTGGGCAAGGACTGCACCGAACAGGCCCAGCGCCAGCGGGTGGTGCTGCGCACCATCGGCGATGCCATCATGGGCGTGGAATCGTTTCAGGCCTCGCTCGATAAAGGTCTATACTCGTTCGAGTTGGCGAATGGCGAGGCGCCGTATTTGAGCTTCGTGGCCCACCTGCCTGAAACCTACCCCCGCAACGGAAAATTCGTGGGCGAAACCAGCGGGCATGAGACCCAGTCACGCCGCGTCATCTTCTCCCTGGCCCCCGGTGCCGATGGCAAAAGGGATCTGGTTTTGCGGCAGAAACCCATTCTCATGGATCTGGATCAGGACGAGCAGCAATTCCCGCTGGTGCTCGCCCGGAATGTCAAACAATTCACCGTTGAATGGTGGGGCACCAACAGCATGAACGAAGTCGCCTGGAACACGGATTGGGATGACACCCAGACCAACACCATCCCGCAAATGTTGCGGGTGCATTTAGTGATGAGCCTCAACACTGGCAAGGACAAACAGGATGAATCCGAATTCTCCGCCACGCGGATTTACGCCGTGCCCTCCCAAATGATGCCGGTGTTTGTCCAGCGTGGCGCGGGCGGCGGACCGGGCGGTCCCGGCGGCCCTGGCGGCGTGGCTGGGCTGTTGGTCCCACCCTCTCACTGATGAAAATTCCTCCCGCCAAAAAACCTCGAGGCTTCGCCGTCATCATTGCGCTGGTGGCGGTCACGGTGCTCACCCTGCTGGCCGGGGCCTTTGCCTATGCCATGAAGGTGGAGACCCGGCTCGCCGCCAACACCAACAATGACGAGGAATTTTATTGGATGGCGCGCGGGGGCGTGGAGAAGGCCTGCTGGCAGCTGGCCCAGGAAGGCAATCAGCCCTTCAGCTCGAAGAAGCAATACTGGGCGGACGGCCCCGGCGACGGTCCCGAGACCAACACCATCCTCGCGGACAGATCCATTTCGGCCATGTCGGACATTCCCATTGGCCAGGGCACCGTGTCGTTCACCTTGAACGAGCTGGAAGAAAAGATCAACGTCAACACCGCCGACAGCCAGCTCCTGCAACAGGTGCTCACCGCGCAGGGGGCCGACCCCAACGCCATCTCTGTGGTCTCGGATTCCATCCTGGACTGGATTCAGCCCGGGGACAACCCCCGGCCCGCCGGCGCGAAAAGCGAGTATTATCTGGGCCTGGTCCCATCCTATTATGCCAAAAGTGCCCCCATCGATGTCCTCGAAGAGCTGCTGCTCATCAAAGGTGTGACCACCAACATGTATTACGGCACCCCGCCCGATGACAACACGCCTTATCCTGAACATCAGTTGGGCTTTGGCCACCGGCCCAATCAGGAGGCCAATTATAAATTCGGTTTGCACGACATTTTCACGCCTTTTTCCACCGGCAAAATCAATCTGCTCACGGCCGATGAAAAAACGCTGGAATGCCTCCCCGGCCTCGGGGCGGGTTCGGAAAGCACGATCGCCGACAAAATCATCTCCCTGCGCGATTCCGATCCGCCGATCCGCAATATCGGCGAGTTGCTCACGCAGGCGGGCGTGGATCCCCAAGCTATCGGCCAGATGTCCACCTACTTGGATATCCGTGGCAGCACCTATGAAGTCCACGCCACCGCCACCATCGGCGGGATCGCCCACGAATACACCGCCATCGTCTGTCGCACCGGCGCCACCGTGCAGGTCTACAACTTTTATCGCTCAAAATAAACCCGCACAGGAATGGATTGGTGGATTGGTGGATTGGTGGATTGGTGGATTGGTGGATTGGTGGATTGGTGGATTGGTGGATTGGTGGATTGGGATTGGGGGTCCAAATTCGCGTTGATTCGCGCCATTCGCGGATAAATTTGGTTTCAGGAATCTTTGGGTTCTTTGATCGGCAACGGGTTGGGAAGGCGACGACAGGGAATATTTGCACCCGCTGGTTGCAGGCGCGGCGCGCACGGAGTGACGCGCCCTACCACCAGGGGATCGCGATGCGTCATTTCGATCTCATGGCTAACTTTTGAGCTGTTTTAACAGCGCGATGGCGGGGGCGTAGTTTTGCCGGGCGGCGGCTTCCAGACACGGCCGGGCGCGGGCATCGTCGCCCAGGGCATGGTGGAACACGGCGAGATTGTAGTTGGCCAGGAAACTGCCGGTGCCCGCCACGCTCTTGTACTTTTCTGTCTCCCCCAGCGCGAGACAGCGCCGGAAACTCTGCTCGATCCTGGGCATGTCCGCGATATGTTTGGCCGGATTGCTGCCGATGTAGCGCATGTAGAACAACCCGCAAACGTGGTGGAAATCCGGGAAGTCCGCCAGCCAGTTGCCGGCGGCCCGCATGGCTTCCAACCCGGCCTCGTATTGTTTCAATTCCATGGCCGCGTAGAGGAAATCCACGATCACATTCGGCGCAAAGGGATCGGTGGGCTGCATCCGGGCGCGCGCCTGTTGGAGGCAGGCAAAGGCGTCCCGTGGCCGGCCCAGCGAGGTGAATTCCAGCGCCAGTTGAAACTGCAAATAGGCGCTGCCGGGCTCGCGCGCCAGCTCGGCCTGCAACAGGGTGACGTTGCGCTGGGATTTGTGCGCCTCCAGATAACCGTCGTGCCAGAGTTCGCCCCGCAGGTTGACGCGGGGCAGCGGCGAGGCGATCTGCTCATGAATCCGGCCCTCAAACCGGGCGCCCCGGGGAAACAACCGCGAAACAAACGTGCTGGAACGCAGGGTCTGTCCCTGATGCCGGAAGTCGCTGACGATTTTCAGCCGCCCGATTTGCGGCGGGCCGGCAATGAAGCGGCGCACTTCCTGGGCGAGCGCCCCGCTGGCCTGTTCATCGGCATCCAGCGCCAGAATCCAGGCTCCGGTGGTCTGCTCCAGCGCGAAGTTGCGCGCGGCGGCAAAGTCATTGTTCCACGGGAAGGACACCACGCGGGCACCCTGCCGGCGGGCAATAGCCACGGTGTCATCCGTGGAGCCGGTGTCGGCAATGACGATTTCATCCACCACGGACCGGATGCTGTCCAGACAGCGCGCCAGACAGCGCGCCTCGTTCTTGACGATCATGGCCAGCGACAACTTGATGGGGTCACTCATGGGCTTGGAATCAACCCGGACAAGATAACCGAGCAGGGCGGGCGAATCCATCCGCATGACGGAAAAAAAGCCACGGAGGCGGGCTCCGTGGCTTGAATAAGAATCGCTGACAAGCGCCTGGGCCAGTCACGACCCACTCAACTTGGAAATCAACCGATCAGTCGCCATTGGGACTGGATGGATTCCACCAAAGGAGGGTTTTTGAGTTCGGAATTTGGATGCTATAGTTCTTGAATTGGGTTGTTGTCACGAAATCAACATGACCGTCGATGGCCAACGCGTTGCCGCCGTGAGTACTGTGTAAGGTGCCAATACCTTCATTCCCGGGATGCGGGTTGCTTGACGGGGTGGAAGGGTAATTGGACCCATCGTTGTATTCAGCGGCTCCCGGATTGCCTTTACTGACGGCATTTTCATTTGGCTCCCAAAGTAAATAACACATGGGACTCCAAACGGACGTGACTTTTATTGGCGGCGGCCATGTATTTGCTGCGGGGAAGCCTTCCACGGCACCGTTCATGACGTAAGTGGAAAGCTTGTTCGCCCGTCCAGTGGGCGGCAAATAGTCTGTGCTGGTGATATCCACGGGACAAAGGTAGGTATTGTAGCTGTTACAGTACTTGTACCATAGCCCCGTCGTCCAAGCCTTTGGTCCGTTTGGCAGCATGGCATAAGGCGCCGCATTGTTGTAGGGGTTGGGAATTCCGCCACCCAAGTTAAAAGGCGCACCGCCTCCGACCAGATACAACCATCCTGCCGGGGAACCGCCTGCGGCGCCGTCCCAGTTCGGATAAGCAAAATGGTCGTTAAAATCATCCACATACAAGCGGTTGGCGACGCCCAACTGTTTCAGGTTGTTGACACACCGGATATTTTGCGCCCGGGCTCTGGCTTTGGCCAGCGCCGGCAGAAGCATCGCCGCCAAAATCGCGATGATGGCGATGACGACCAGGAGTTCGATCAAGGTAAAGCCGACGGCGGACCGGCGGCGTTGGTTTAGTGGGGTTGATTTCATGCTTGCTTTGTCAGTTCAGGAGTACCTCAAGTTCATTTCGGGCGGTCAGCATAAGCACCAACGGTTGATGCTAATGATGGCTCAAGCTTCGCGCTGTGACTGGCTGAGGTCATGGTTTGGGTATTTCGTAAACCATGCTAGCACATCCCCGCATCCATTTGCATCCCCAATTCTGATGACAAAACACCACAAAGGGAAAGCGGAGGAAAACACGGGTGTTTGGGCGGGCGATGCGTTGGCGGCGGGGCAACCTCTGTCACCTCAAAAACCGCTACTGGGCGAGCAGGGCTTGTTTGAGCGCGGTCACGGACTGCGTGAGTTGCGAGGCGGTGATGGTCAGCGGGGGGGTGAAGCTGATGATATTGGCATGTTCGCCTTCGGGCAGAAAAATATAGCCGCGAGGCAATAGTGCTTTGATGGCTCCCAAGGCGGGGGCAGTGGCGGGCTGGCCATCGGGCAGGGTCAATTCAAGCCCCGTCATCAGGCCGAGGCCGCGCGCGGCGGTCCGCAGACGGGAGGGCGGAAGGTCGAGTTGGTCAAGTTGGGCCAGGAGGGCGGCACCGAGTTTGGCGGCGCGGGCGGGGAGCTGGCGTTTTTCGATTTCGGCGATTTGCGCGAGGGCCATGGCGCAGCCGACGGGATGGCCGAGAAAGGTGCTGGTGTGGATGGCTTCGCCGTTCGAGGGCGGCCAGGCGGTGTCCATCAGGTCGGCGCGGCCGACGCAGGCGGAAAGCGGGAAGCCGCCGGTGAGCGCCTTGCCAAGGCAGATGAGGTCGGGCACGGTGCGGGTGTGTTCGCAGGCGAACCATTCGCCGGTGCGCCCGAAGCCGGTGTAGATTTCATCGAGGATGAGAAGCGCATGGTATTCATCGCAGAGGCGGCGCAGTAGGGGTAGAAATGCGGGCGGCGGGACGTTGATGCCGCCGCGGGCCTGGATGGGTTCGACGAGGACGGCCCCGATTGTTCCAGAACGGAACTGACGGCGAAGGGCGGTTTCGACTTGGGGGAGCGTGGGGGCGTGAGGAGGAGGAGGAGGAGGAGGATGAGATCCCGGTGCGCCAAGGGGGAAGGGGACGAAATGGGCGAACCGGCGCAGTTGGGCGGTGAAGGGCTGGCGAAAATGGGGGCGATGGGTGGCGTTGAGGGCACCGTAGCCGAGTCCATGATAGGCACCGGTGAAGGCGATGATGCCGGGTTTGCCGGTGGCGAGGAGAGCGGTCTTGAGCGCGGCTTCCACGGCCTCGAAACCGGAGTTGGCAAAGATGGTTTTGCCGGTGGCGGCGGGCGACCAGCGTTCGAAGGTGCGGCGGCTCAATTCGCGGGCGAGCCGGGCTTTGAGGGCGTGGGGATGGACATCGCCCATGGCATGCAGGAGCCGGGCCATTTGCCGCTGGCCGGCGCGGACGACCGCCGGATTCGCGTGGCCGGCGGCGGCCACGCCAAACGCGGCGGTGAGGTCGAGATATTTTTTGCCGGCGACATCCCAGACGTGAACGCCCTTGGCGCGGTCCCAGACGATGGGCCAGGAGCCGTCCGCCTCCAGGTAGGTGATATTGCGGGACTCGAAGTCGCGGAGTTGCTGGAGGACGGTGCGCGCGTTCATGGTTGGGTTCACACGCCGCGTTGTTCGGGGGGCCAGATGATTTTGTGCTGCTGGATCTGGAAGCGCACGGGGAGGGCGTCGGCAATAATTTTTTCCGCGAGTTCGCGGCGGGAAATGGGCGTCTGGCCGGCCGGCACGGGTTTGAGGACTTGGCTTTGCTGTCCGGGGGCGAGCGGGTGGACCCAGGAAAAAAGCAGCGGACAGCGGGTGTCGAGCTGATGGGTGACGATCTGGGCCCTGGCCCAGGCATAGTCTTCGACCGTGCCGATCACAAATTTGACTTCGTCGCTGGGTTGCAAATGCGCCAGATTCGAGGGGAGATTCCGGCCGGCCTCGCCGCTGGAGGGGCATTTTAAATCCATGATGCGCCGGACGCGGGGATCAATGGGGGAGATGTCGTGCGCGCCGCTGGTTTCGATGAGCACGGTGAAGCCGTCGTCGCAAAGGGATTGCATGAGCGGCAGGGCGTTTTTTTGGAGCAAGGGTTCGCCGCCGGTGAGCTCGATCAGGGGGAGTTTGTGGCCGCTGACGCTGCCGTGGAAGGCGCGGGCGAGCTCGTGAATCTGCTGGCGGATCTGCGGCAGGGTGAGCTTGCGGCCCGCGGTGAAGGCGTAGGCGGTGTCGCAATAGGAGCAGCGGAGGTCGCAGACGGTGAGGCGGAGGAAGATGCAGGGGAGGCCGGCAAAGGTGCTCTCGCCTTGCAGACTGAGGTAGATTTCGTTGATGACAAGCGTTTCGGACATCGGCGGGAAAGTAGCGGGAAACGGGGCCTGAACAAACAACAAAGTAACGAGGGAAACAAAGCGGATTAAGGGCATGGGGATGGCCACCCATCCGGCATGCCTGATGACCAAGGCCGAATGGCAGAATTCAGGAGCCAGAGCCTCTCCCCGCAACGGCCCCTCAACGGGGGGGGATTCAAGGGACGACGAACCGAAAGCCACAGCAGCAATACTGATATTGAGCACACGCCGAACTTGTTGTAGGTTGCAACCATGTTCCACCGCACGATCATCTGGCTAACCCTGGCGGCGGGGTTGCTGGCCGGAAGGCTTTGGGCCGGGGGCAGCGGGTTGAATGTCATCGTGGTGGTCAACCAGAACAGCCCCAACTCAGTGCAGTTGGGAAACGATTATTGCGAACTGCGCGGCGTGCCGCCGCAAAACCTGCTGCGGCTGACGAATTGGACGGGCGGGTCCATCAATTGGAGTCCGGCTGATTTTCAGAACCAGTTGCAGAATCCGTTGCTGGGCATGATCGCGGCGCGCGGATTGGGGCGGCAGGCGCGGCTGGTTTTGCTTTCCATGGACATTCCTTACCGGGTGACGGACGGCGATAATGTCAACAGCACCACGGCGGCGCTCTTTTATGGGTTTAAGACGAATGGGGCGCCGGTGGTGGGCATCGGGTCTTGTTCGTTGCCGGATAATTCCTCGAACAGCTATGCGTATTCCGAACGGCCGATGAGCCAGGCGACGCCGGACACGGCGACGACCAATTCGTTTCTGGCGATGATGCTCACGGACACCAGTCTGGCGGCGGCGGAGACGATTATGCGGCGCGGGGTGGCGGCGGATTGCACTTATCCCACGCAAACAGTTTATCTGGCCAAGACCAGCGATGCGGCCCGGAATGTCCGGTTTGTGGAGTTTGATAATGCGATGTTTGAAAACGCCGTGGCGGGCAACGGGGCGGTGCAGCGGATCAGCTCGGATGCCACGGGCTTCACGAATCTGTTGGGATTGTTGACGGGGCTGGCGAATTACTCGCTGCCGACCAACGCGTTCGTGCCGGGGGGGCTGGCGGACACATTGACTTCGTTTGGCGGATACATTTTGGAAAACAGCGGGCAAACGCCGGTCCTGGCGTTTCTCGACGGCGGGGCGGCGGCCAGTTATGGGACGGTGGTGGAGCCGTGCAATTATACGCAGAAATTTCCCGACCCGGTGGATTATTTTTATCAGGCGCGCGGTTTTTCAGCGGCCGAGGCGTATTATCAGAGCGTGCTGAACCCGTTCGAGGGATTGTTCGTGGGCGAACCGCTGGCGGCACCGTTTGCGCGACCGGGCGCGGGGAACTGGGTTTCCCCCACCAACGGAAGCGTTTTGCGCGGGCTGGCCACGTTCAGCCTGAACTTCACTTCCGCGGCCACCAACCTGCCGCTGGCGCAGGTGGATTTGTTCGTGGACGGGACGTATTTCCAAACGTTGACCAATCTGCCGCCCGCCGCCGGGAATGTGCTCTCCGTCAATGTGAATGGATGGCCCATTAACTATACGGTGCCAACCAATGCCACGCTGGCGGCGGTCACGGCCGGACTGGCGGGGGTGTTGAATGCGCAATCGAACGTCACGCAGGTGCTGGCCATTCCGTTCGGTGACCGGATTGAATTGCAATCACTGGACCGCTATCGGCCCGGCAGCAACGTGACGGTGAGTGCCAGCGCCGCCGTGGGCACGGCGGCGGCGTTGACGACCGGGGTGGGCGCCGCGCGGCCAGGGTTTCTGGATACGGTCGCCACGGGCTACCACTTCGTGACCATCGATAACGCGCCCGGCGTGGGTGACTGGCTGCAAGTCACGATTTACCAGACCAATGGCACGAGCCTGCAACTGGCCGTGACCAACCTCGTCGCGGGGACTTCGCTGGGCACGCTGGCGCAAGCGTTGATCAGCCAGGTCAATGCCAGTCCGGCGCTGCAATCGGCCGCCGGCCTGTTCGTGTCGGATTTTTATGATTTCGGCCCGGAGGTGCAGTTTTTTGTGTATGCGCGCACGCCCGGGTGGCCGGCGTCGCAGATTCTGGCGCAGTGGGATGCCTCGACCGATTTGCTGGTCACGCCCGCGGGCATGAATCCGTTAGCGGATAACGTGGGCGATTTGCGGCCCCGCAACCATCTGTATCTGGGTTCCGGCGCGAACGCTTTGCCGGTCAGTTTCACCGGCGACACCACGCTGCTGGCCGATGGCTGGCATGAATTGACGGCGGTGGCCTGCGAGGGAACGAGCGTGGGGACGCAAACGCACGTTTCGGAGACGGTGCAAATCCAGAACACGGCACTCGCCGCCACGCTGGCGGCGCTGCCGGCCGGCTCCAATGCCACGCCGGGGCAGCGCCTGCAATTCACGGTGACGGCCAATGCCACGAACATCGCGCGCGTGGAATTATTCGGCGCGGGCGGTTCCTTGGGCGTGGTGAGCAACCAGCCGGTGGCGGGATTCGGGGTGGCGGCGGGGGATCTGGGGCTGGGGCGCCATCCGTTTTACGCGGTGGTGACGGATTCGGCCGGAAACCGTTATCAGACCGCTTTGACGTGGTACTGGATTGTCCCGGCGATCACGGTGACGTTGTCGGGCGCGCCGCCGGTGCTGGCGTGGCCGGCGTTGACCGGGCACCAGTATTATTTGCAGTTCTCCACCAATTTGCTGGCGGGATTCCAAACCGTCGCCACCATCACGGCGACGAACGCGGTGATGCAATGGCCGCTGGCGATCAGCGGGCCGGCGGGGTTTTACCGGGTGCAATGGGGGCAATGAGGGTCATGGCGGTCGTGAGCCGATTTGGCGGCGGACGGTTTTACGGCCCATTGCTTCGGATTGACGGGCGACTGGCCCAGCGCGAAATGACGGCCAATGCGATAGCTGTTCGCGATGGCAGCGGTGATGAACTCTTTTCCCAGTCCCACCGCGGTGGGCAAGTCGTGGCCGAGGGCCAGGGCCGCGCAGATGGCCGCAGAATAGGTGCAGCCGGTGCCGTGCGTGGTCAGGCCACGCACAAAGGGGGCGGATAACATCAGTTCGGTGTGGCCGTCGAAAAAGATGTCCAGGGCTTCGCGGGTGCCGGGGAGGTGTCCGCCTTTGACGAGCACCGCGCAGCCGAACCGGGAATGAATGGCGCGCGCGGCGGCGCGCATTTCTTCCGGTTCTTGAATCGTGAGCCCCGAGAGGATTTGAGCTTCATCCAGATTGGGCGTGACGAGGGTGGCATGGGGCAGCAATTTATCGCACAGGATCTTCTGCGCATTCCTTTCCAACAACCGGGTGCCACTGGTGGCGACCATGACGGGGTCCACCACGAGGGGAACGGGCGCGGTCTTCAGGAATTGGGCGACCCGCTTGACGTTGTCGGCGGAAAGCAACATCCCGGTTTTCGCCGCGCGCGGATGCAGGACGCCGATCACGGCGGAGAGTTGGTCCTGGAGCATGGCGGCCGAGCAGTTTTCCAGGCTGGTCACTTGGCGGGGATTTTGCGCGGTGAGACAGGTGATGGCACTGGCGCCATGGACGCCGCAGGCGGCGAAGGTTTTCAAATCCGCCTGGATGCCCGCGCCGCCGCCGCTGTCGGAGCCGGCGATGGTCAGGGCTACGGGCAATGTTTTCCGTTTGGTCATGCTGGGGGGAAGTTAAGCATAGCCGTGTAGGAATGGACACAGATTCTTTGCGCGCTCCGGGTAGCGCAGGTGGTATGGACAATTGTCACCAGATTGTCACTTATTGTTTCCTTGGGTTGCCGGTTAAGATGGACTATGGCAGAGTTTTTGCCCAACGTTCATTCGGTCAGCGACTTGGCGGATTTGGTCGCCCACCGCACGGCGGTGCGGCCGTCCCTGACGGTCTCCCAGGTGTACGATCTGTTCCAGCGGCAGCCCCACGAATTCCTGGCGGTCACGGACGAAGGTCTGGTGGTCGGGGTCGTTTCCCGCGGGCATGTGGGTTTCCTGCTCGGCGGGCGTTTCGGATTCGCCATTTTTGGCCGGCAAAGCATCGGGCTGCACCTCCTGCCCCGCTATCTTGCCGTCTCCCAATCCACCCCGCTGCTGGAGGTCTTCTCGGCCGCGCTCTCGCGGGAGGGCGACTATTTTTACGAAGACGTGGTGCTCGTGGATGAGGCCGGGATTTTCTGCGGGATGATTCCCGTGCCCACGCTGGTCCAATTGCAGACCCGGCTGATCACCAAGCAAATCCATCTGGCCGAGCGGCAGCAGGTGGAATTGCAGGAAAAGAACCAGCAACTCTTCCGCCATGTCAACGAATTGCGCCAGTCGCGCGGCCGCTACGAAATCCTGTTCAAAAACAGCGCGCTCGGCGTCCTGCTGCTGGACCGCCATGGCCTGATCGAAACCTGCAATGAGCGGCTGGAGCATCTGCTGGGCATGGAAATCCCCGCAGCCGCCGGGCCGGCCAGCCTCACCGATCTCATCTCCGGGGGAGATCGCGAGCGTTTTCTGGACCTGCTCCACCAACTCGAAACGCTCCCCGCGGCGGCGGCTCCCGCCGGTGGCGAATTCACCCTGGCCCTGCCCGGACGCGGCCCGCGCCTGTTCAAGTTCTTCCTCAGCTGGATTCAGGAAACCGGGCAAATCTGCGCCCTGGTGGATGACATCACCGAGCAGCGGGTGCTCGAACGGCGGCTGCAACAAAAGGAAAAATCCGTGCTGCTCGAATCCCTGGTTGGCGGCATCGCCCACGAAATCAACAACAAGCTGTCCCCGATCATGGGCTTCGCGGAACTGGTCGCCAACGAAGTCCGCAATGTGCCCTCGACCAGGGACCTGCGCCGCTATTGCCAGATCATCCGCGACAGCGCCATGGAATCCGCCAGCATCATCCGGCAGTTGCTCCAGCTTTCCCGCCCCGGCAAGGCGGAATTCACCCGGTGCGACCTCAAGCAAATGGTGCAGGATGCCGTGGAACTCCTCCGCTTCCGCCTCCGGGAACTGGACTGCCAGCTCCAGCTGAGCCTCCCGCCCCACGAATGCCCGATGCAGGCCGACGCGGCCCAGTTCAAACAAGTCATCCTCAACCTGATTCTGAACGCCGCCGACGCCATGGAAGGCCGCCCGCAGCGGCGGCTGCACGTGCGCATCATCGTTTCCGGCAAACATTATCACCTGCTCGTTGCCGACACCGGCCACGGCATCAAGCCCGAACATTTGCCGCGCATCTTTGATCCCTTCTTCACCACCAAGGCCCCCGACCGCGGCACGGGACTGGGCTTGAGCGTCTGTTTCAGTGCCGTCAAACAACACGAAGGTGACATCTCCGTGTCCGAGACCTCCCCGCAAGGCACCACCTTCAAAGTCACGCTGCCCGCCGGCGAGGTCGCGCCGGCGCTCCCCGCCCCCCACGCGCTATTGTCCGCTGGGGCCGATCAGGCCTTCCACGACTGCCGGGTGCTGATCGCCGACGACGAGGAATTCGTCTCGGGCATGGTCCAGGAGGTCTTGCGCACGAACCTCGGCTGCCAGATTGACAAGGCCCTCGACGGCGCCAAGGCCATCGAATGGATCAACAAAACCGAGTACGACCTCATCCTCTCCGACGTCCGCATGCCCAAGCTGGATGGCTTTGGCCTGCTCGACTGGGTCAAAAACCACCGGCCTGCCCTGGCCGCCCGCTTCATCTTCATGACCGGCGACGCCGGCAGCGCCGAACTCAACCGCAAGCTGGAGACCGCCGACCTCACCGTGTTGCGCAAACCTTTCGACATTGAAACCCTCCTCCAAACCTGCCGCCGCATCCTGCGGCCCGCCGCCGCCCCTGCGAGCCACCTGGTGCCGCCCGGTCCGGCGGGGCAAATCCCGGTGCCGGGCGCAATGCCGGAAATCCTTTCCGCGTCCCCGTCGGTGAAATGCCCGCAACTGGCTGCCTCCTCCCGGCCGGCTGACCAACTCTTCCCGGCCTGAGGTTCGACTGGGGCTAGTCCTGATCCGAACGCCCCGCCTCCTCTGGTCCGGGCAGCGGCGGCGGCTGGCGCAGTTTTTTGTACACCCAGCCTTCCAATGGCCGTAGCGGACGCAATAATTCATAGAGCCACGGCCAGTAGATCAGCCGGACGCGCCACACCGATAAAAACATGGTCAGCGACTGGCGGAACAGCGACGCCGTCACTTTGGACCCCACCACATCCGTCCATGCAATCGGCACCTCGTCGAGGCGGAAGCCCGCCTGCTTCATGGCGACCAGCAGGTTGACGTCAAACGCGAGGTCCGCGATGCGCAGCGAGGAGTGGATCTTTTCCACCGCCGCCCGGCGCATCAATTTGCAGGGGCATTGGGTGTCCTTGATGTGCATCCAGAACAGCAACTCCACGATGAGATGAAAGCAGCGGCTGATGAGCTGGCGGAATTTGGGCTGGGCTTTCAGCAGCACGCTGTTGGGCAGCCAGCGGGAGCCCACCACACAATCCGCCGTTTGCAAACGCGGAATCAGTTGCAAGACCGCCTCCGGCCCGGTGGCTCCGTCGGCATCCACATAGCCGATGATGTCGGTGTTGCCCGCGAGTTTCAGGCCCTCGATCAAAGCCCCGCCCTTGCCGATGGGGGCGGGGAAATCGAGCCAGCCGATCGCGGGGAAATCTTTCGCCGCGCGCTGCACGACCGCCAGCGTGTTATCGCGGCAGCCATTGAGCACCACCACCAGCCGGAAGTCGCCCGAGTAATTTTTCTGGAAGAACGTGGCGTAGGTGCGCAGCACCGGTTCGATGCGCGCTTCTTCGTTATAAGCCGGAATCAGGAGCAGGAGGCTTGGGTCGGGCACGGCAGTTTAATAGCAGTAAATGGCTGGGCAAGCAACCCCATTGACTGGTGGTTGCGGCCGGTGGTCGCGAATGATTTCCCGCTGGTGGCGACGGCACGCGCCGGGTTTGCGAAGGAGCCCGCCGCCCGGCGCTTCGCTGGCGGGAATGGTCGCAGCGCGACCATTGCCACCCTCCGGGTGGACGGAGTCGCGCTGCGACTCTGTTTGCCTGCGGAGCAGGCACTTTGGGGCGTGGTTTCGGTCGGTGGTCGCGCATGATTTCCCGCTGGTGGCGACGGCACGCGCCGGGTTTGCGAAGGAGCCCGCCGCCCTGCGCTTCGCTGGCGGCGGGAATGGTCGCAGCGCGACCATTGCCACCACCGGGAAACATCACCAGAATTTCCAATCGCCGCGCCAGATCACCCAGGTGCCCAGCAGCAGGTTCGTGATGGCGTGTGCGGTGATGGCGTCGCCCAACCGGTTTTTCCGCAGCACCAGCCATTGATAAGCCAGACCGCAGAGGATGCCGGCCAGCCACTGGCTGTGCTCAAACCCAAACATCACGGCGGTGGCAAAGAAAGGCAGCGGGAGGAATTGATTTAGCGGCACCTCCAAAAAGTTTACCCGGGCAATGTACCGGTACAAAAACGAGCGGTAAAACACCTCCTCCAGCGGCGGCACCACCACGGTCATGCCAAACAGATGGACGCCCAGAAAGAATAACGCCAGGGGCGTGCCGGGGCCAAACACCAGATTGGGGTTGGCGTTGGCCACCGCCGTTTTGGAAAAGCCGAATTTGGGATAATAGTCATCCATGCCGATCCATAAGACGAGCACGCCCAAGCCGACCGCAACCGCTTCCCAGCTCATGGCCCAGCGCATCTCGGGGACGAGCGGCCACATCTCGACCAGCAACCAGAGCCCCACCACGGTCTTGGCGAGGTAAAACCAAAAGGCGGACGCAGGCCCGAACTGCCCCTGCCCGAAGGTCAGCAGCAGAAAGAGGACAAACGGCACCACGCGGGAAATCAACGGCGAACGGGCCAGCACTTTTCGCAACGGCATCGGCTTACCTTTCCATGCTCAGCTGGAGCTCCTGTTTGTCTGCCCCGATCAGCGTGACGACATTCTTGGTGATGGCTTTGACGCGATACTGATGCACGGAGTCGCCGACCTGGACGGTCTTGCCATCCACGATGGCCGACGGGGCGGAGACGGAATAGAAAATGCCTTGCAACTTTGGCCCAGTCACGGAGTTGGTGGGCGATACGGGCACCACCGGCGACGGGGGGGACGGTTTGACCGGCGGCGGAACGGCCACGGCCGGTTGGGCAACGGGATTCGACGCCGCCGGTGCCACCGGGGGAGTCGTCACTGGCGTCACTGGTGCCGGTGCTGCGGGCGGCGCGACTATTGCCGGGGTTGCCGGGGTTGCCGGGGGTGCCGAATCCGGGGTTTTAGCAGAAGTCGCGAGGGTGGGGCCAACGTTGGGATGATTCCGTTGGTTCAACGCCCAGCCAATCAAAAAAATGGCGGCCAGCAGCAGGAAAATCACGATGGCCGGCAGCAGCCAGGCGGACGAGCGCGGACGCTCCGGCACCGGTTGCATGGGCGAAAGGTTGGGCTGGCCGGGCGGGTTCGGCGGACTGGGTGGTTTGGGCGGGTTGGGCTGGGAGGCTTTCCGCGCCTCCTTCAGAGCGTCGTTGATCAGACTCATGCGTGTATGTCTCCTTCCAGCTCGCGGATGGCGCGGCCCACCATCCAGTAGCTGATCCGATGGCTGCGCCTCACATAACCTGCCAGCAGGGCTTTGTCGGAAACGGCGTTAACGAGGCGGGGGATGCCCTGGCTGTAGCGGAACACGCGCCAGATGGCGGGCAGGGTGAACGTGGGCACCCCCTGCGAGCCGGCGAGGGCGAGGCGATGGTAAATATACTGGCCGACTTCGTTCCGGGTCAGGGGCTGCAAATGGTAGCGCACGGTGATGCGCTGGCGCAGTTGCCGGAGCTGGTGGCTGTTCAAGCGGTCGCGCAATTCCGGCTGGCCCATCAGGACAATCTGCAGGAGTTTCCGGTCATCCGTCTCAAAATTGGAGATCAGCCGCACCTGCTCCAGCAGCTCCTCGGTCAAATTCTGCGCCTCGTCCACGATCAAAACGGTCTCTTTGCCCGCCAGCGTTTGCTGCAACAAAAAATTGCTGATGGCCGCGAGGGTTTCGAGGCGGTCCAGCCCCTTGACTGGCAGGCCGAACTCCATGGCAATGGCCCGGATCAGCTCATCCGGGCTGAGCACGGGATTCAAAATCAACGCGGTGGAAAAATTACCGTTGAGCTGTTCCAGCAGCGCCCGGCACAGGGTGGTCTTGCCCGCGCCCACCTCGCCGGTGAGCTGGACAAAACCTTTGCGCTCGTGAATGCCGTAAAGCAAATGATTTAAGGCTTCGCGATGCTTGGTGCTGTGGAACAGGAAGCGCGGGTTCGGCGTGATGTCGAACGGCGCGGTTTTTAGCCCATAGAACTCAAGATACACGAGACCTATTTAGCACAATCCCGGTTTAAGGAAAGCCCAGAAAACAATGTTCTTTCATTATTCACCCGGTTCGCGTATCTAGCGGGGTCGTTTTTTACGTCGCATGCACAACGCCATCCTCCAACTCATCGCGTGGTACAAAAGTTCGCTGGCCACCGGCGGCTATCCGCTCGTGGCCCTGCTCATGGCCATGGAAAGCTCGCTGGTGCCGCTGCCCAGCGAGCTGGTGATTCCGCCCGCCGCGCATCTGGCGCACACGCATCCGGATCAATACCCGCTGACCCTGTGGGGCATTGTGCTGGCGGGCACGCTGGGTTCCTGGCTGGGGGCCTCGGCGATGTATTGGGTCGCGCGGCTGGCCGGACGCCCGCTGGTGATGCGCTTTGGAAAATACTGCTTCATTCCCGCGCAAAAAGTCGAGGGCGCGGAACGCTGGGCGGCGCATTATGGCGGCATGGGTATTTTCGTTTCGCGTTTGCTGCCGGTGGTGCGGCACCTCATTGGGGTTCCCGCCGGCATCGTGCGGATGAATTATTGGAAATTTTCCGCTTATACCGTGCTCGGTTCCGGCATCTGGTGCGGGGTGCTGTGCTGGCTGGGCGTGACCGTGGGTGAGGAGCAGATGAAAGGCGAATATCACCGGGTGACCCTCTTGCTTGCCGGCACCATGCTGGTCCTGGCTGGACTCTATTATTTCTTCGTTCACAAGCAGATGCAGAAACAGCACGAAGGTTAGGTCGTGGTTTCATAATCCAGTGATGTGCGGAAGGGGCGCGTCGGGGCGCCGCTGGCGAAATGATTGTAAGGAAGCGGGGTTTCGCCCGACGTTTGATTATGAAACGCTGCTGGTTGGTATGGTGCGGGCTGGCTGCCTTGGCTTCGACCCTCCCGGGTTTTCACCCGCGCCAGGGCGCGGGCCCGGCGGCCCCGATTGCCGCCCGCAGAATCAAACCCCTCCAATTATGCGCGCAACTCCAATGAGCATCATGGCCGTGCTGGCCGCCATCGCAACCCAGGCGGAGCCGGTATCCTTCCACAGCGCCGAACGCAAAACCTCGTTGCTGGAGCTTTATACCTCGGAGGGTTGCAGCAGTTGTCCACCGGCGGAAACCTGGTTGAGCCAGTTGAAGGCTGCGCCCGGCCTGTGGACGGACTTCGTGCCCGTGGCCTTTCACGTTGATTACTGGAATTACCTGGGGTGGCGGGACCGATGGTCGAAGGAGGAATTTTCTGACCGGCAACGCGCTTACGCCAAGGTCTGGGGCAGCAAAAGCATTTACACCCCTGAATTTGTGCTCAACGGCAGGGAGTGGAGTCACGGCTTCTGGCAACCGGGGGTTCCGGCGGCGGCGGAAACCAACGCCGGCGTGCTCCGGATGGATTCCGACGATGTCCGCCATTGGCGAGTCACCTTCGCCCCCGCGCACACTGGAACCGCGGTTTATGAACTCCACGCGGCGCTGCTGGCAAGCGGAGTGCGCTCGGAGGTGAAGGCGGGGGAAAACGCGGGGCGCCAATTGAACCATGATTTTGCCGCGATCGCCTTCACCGAATTGCCGCTCGTCAGCCGCACCAACATTTTTCGCGCGACGTTTTTTCTGGAGGCAGCGCCAAAGGAGCCGGAAGGCCGGCTGGCGTTGGCAGCCTGGGTAACGCGCAACGGAAAAAGTGAGCCGATTCAAGCGATTGGCGGCTGGTTGCCGCAGCCATAGGCCAAGGTCCACCGGCGAAACGACCGGACGGACACCACGGGCAAGGGTTATGGTTGCGATCGAATGGTTGCGATCAAGCCGAGGTTCAGGTCAAAACATTTTGCCTGCGCACAGGGTGGCCCGGAGTGGTAATGCATCTTCGCGGCGCGCGCGGACACGATGACTTCGGTGTAACTCACGGTCGCCGCATCCGCGCGGTGCATACAGGTTGAATAAGGCCCGCAGGCAGGTTCGTGGGAGCGATGGAGGCGGCGCAGCCAAGCCAGGCCGCCGGCGGAGGGTTGTCGCAGCGCGGCCGCAAACGTCTGGCCGCGTGATTGCTGGGCACCCGGCTCATCAAAACCGGACGAAATCCAGTGCTTGGTTTCCCAGGGGTGACGGAGCGGCTCCAACGCTTTCAAGTTCCAACGCCATTCAATCATGTTCCGGCCCGCCGGAAAGAACCCCAGCAGCCGAAATGGGTTCACGCGGTTCAGCGGCAACCCGCCAAGGATTTTGGCGGCGGCGCCGGGCGCATCGGCCGCGAGCGCGGAGCGCACGACTTCGCCGCGGCTGACGGACGGGCCGGAAACTTGCGTTTTAATGGCATACCAGTTGATCAACGCAAAGCAGACGCCGGTGTCATTGACGCCGATCCAAGTCCCGCCTCCTGGTTCGGAGGGAAACAGGGCGCGTCGTCCTCCCGCCGGGCCAATCAAAGGGGGCAGCGCGGCCACGCGCGCCAGCTTTTCATCCCGGTTCATTCCCAAAGCAAAACCGCGTTTCCGGGCGATGAAGGTCAGCGTACACATGGCTGGGGGGTTAGTCCGCCGCCGGGTAGGTGGCGGAGATTCGGGCATACTCGCGCCATTTTTTCCAGACGGACGCAAGACTGGCCGGCGCGAAGCCCCGGTCGCGATTTTGCGCACCGATGGCAAAGACGAGCTCCCATTGGGCGAAGAGCGTGCGATACGCCGACCCGACCGAGTTCCGCGCATCGTAAATACTTGTGGCTTCGGAGGCCGCGCCGTTGAGTTCAATGATCTGAAAGTGGTTCCCGGCCCGGAGCTCGTCTTCGTTACGGAAGCGAAGGTCGTAGCGGCCGATGAAAAATCCCTGCAGCTTTTGCGAAATTTCGTCAATGCGTCGTTCGAGCGCGGGTGAATGCAGCCGCATTCCGTCGCGAAAAACACAGCCTTGGGCATGGTTGCCGGCCTCCACCAGCTTCACGGACTCACCCGGCGGCAGGATTTCATCGCGCCGGGCGGCGAACCGCTGCAGATAGGTTTTCGCGATGAGTTTCGCGCGCGCGTCCTTTTGAATCAATTCGGCCAGCGTGCTTTTGCCGTCGCCAATCAGAACGGGAAATATTTTTTCGGTGATCGCGAAAATCCGGCCGCGGGTTTCGGACGGGAAACGATAATAGAAAATTCCGAGCTCGTGCGGACCGGGCGCGTAGCGCTGCACGACCAGAGGCGCGCTGGTTTGCCGGAGATAAGCTTCGGCCTGCGCGGGCGTGCGGATCAATTTGACGCCCGCGCCGCGCTGGCCGACGTCGGGCTTGAGAATGAAGGGAAAGGACAGGCCCAGCCGGGCGCGGTGTTGTGCCAGGGATTCCGAGCGCGCGGCGAAGGTCTCGCCGCCGATGAGCGCCGCCTCGGCGGTGTATTCCAAGCTGCCCGCCATCAGGTCTTGCAAGGTGGCCATCTTGGATTCGCCAACGATGCCCCCGGAAAAAATTCCTGGATTGGCCGCCGTCGGGACGCTGATGCCACGGTATTTTATCATCAGCCAGAGGCAATAGAGGGCGACGGGCGGGTAAAACATCCACGCCGGCCAGAATTCCCAATGCTGCCAGCGGGCAAGGAGGCTGGCCACCCGGCTGGAATCATTATTTTTCATTATTTTTCGACGCGCGGCGCAGCCATTGAACCGCAAGGAACAGCGCCGTGCCGCCGCCCAGCAAAATCAAACCGCCGTGCTGGTATTGCTTGAGCCAGTGAACGAGGGGGGTGCCGAGCGTTTGCGCGAGCCATAGCATCACCAGGGTCCAAACGCAGGCCGCGGCCCCGGTGACAAATAAAAATCGCGGCAGGGGCAACCGCAGAAAGCCGGCGGCGAGATAGGTCGGCAGCCGGGCGCCGGGAACGCAGCGGCTGAAGATCAAAATCAAGGTGCCCCGCCCGCGGAACCATTTTTCGCTGCGTTCCACCTGGACCGCGAATCGTTTGAGCGAGGAGCGCTCGAACCATTGGCGGCCCCCCAGCCGCGCCAGCGCATACAGGCCGGCGTCGCCCAGCCAGATTCCCAGGAAGCACGCGGCGAAGGCCACCGGCCAGGAAATGGCACCGGCGGCCAGCAGGAAGCCCGCGCCGAGGGTGGCCAGATCTTCCAGCACAAAAGTGGCCAGAAAAAATCCAGCCCCCTGCCAGACCGGCATCCACGCGGCCAGGTTTTGCACCGGCCAGGGAAGAAGTTCAGTCATCATAACCGGTTTTCTGATCACTTTGGTCAGGAATATGCAAGGGCGGGAGAATGGAAACGAGGGTCATTCGGATGCGCCGGCGGCCTGGGCGGTTTCCTGCTGGTGCTTCAGCGTGGATGGCGCGACCCCGAAGCCGGCGGGGATTGCCAATCCCATGATCCCGCCCATGACGCCGATGAGGGCGTAGTGATGAACGGCGTGGGCGACGGCATACATTACTTCCCGGCCAACCGAGGAAGCGGAAGTTTGGGAACCGGTGGTGGCGTAATTGGTCTTGCAGGTGACATTGAACTGGCGCGAAAGAACGGAGAGGTTCAGCTTTTCCCAGCCCACGACCAGCTCACGCGTGGCATTGAGGGCGGCGAAACGGTCGTTTTCCACCAGCGTGCCACGTTCGCGAAGGTCATAGTTCAAGTCGCCGGACCGGGCGGCATTGAGCAGGCCGCGAAAGTGATCCAGGCAATGGCGATAGTGTCCGCCGATGGAGGCGTTAAACGCGGCGGGAAGCTTGCGCGTGTAATGCTCATCGCTGATTTCGGCAAGGAGCCTTTCGCCTTGCCGCAGGGTGGCGATGACGGACTCAAGCAGTTCGTGATTTTCAAGTGGCGTGTTCATATCGGTTGACCGGTAAATGATGGGAATCGGAACGGGACTGGCTGGCGGGGCAAAAACATGCAGCTTTTTCATAAGTCTCATGGTTTGATCGCGCTCGCAGCAAAGTCATGCCGGCTATTTTCCCTTCTTCGCAACCAGCCCTGGCCAGTTGGCCCTGGCCTTGGCCAGGTTGCCTTGCATGTCCTTGTTGAAATCATCGCGGACGCCTTTGCTGTATTGCAGCAGCAGCTTGCCATCCACAATTTGAAAGGCGTCCACGTCAATCTCCACCAGCTTGTTGCGCGAAACGCCATAGGCACAGTAGCCGCCGAAGTCGGGTTCGTACTGGGCCGGGTTCGCGCGGAAAAGCGCCTGATGCTCCTTGCTGGCGAAGAAATAAATTGCGCCATCCCGTTTGATGACAAATTTCGGGTCGCCTTTTACCGGTTTATGGTCGGTGAAGAACGCCACCGGATCGTAGCCCTGAATCGCCACGCCGGAATCGTCGAGGTTCAACAATGTTTTGGACTGCGCAAACACTGGCAGGGCCAGAGTAGCGATCAATAGTGAAAGGAGCAATCGTTTCATGCGGGTTTGTCGCGGGAAGATCCCCGAACCTTACAGAAGATTCCAGGCGAAAGACTGCCCCGGCACGAAATGATCCTGGATGCCGGATGCTGGATGCTGGCCGGCGATGGCGTGGGCAACGGGGAGCATTCATGGATGTTGTTTCCGATAAACGCGAAAGAACGGGAACTTTAAGATGAAACAAAGGGGGTTTTCAGGTGGTTCTGGTTTACGCCCTGAATCCACGGGACGGGGGCGAAGGCGCTTTTGCCCCGCGACCGTGCCAAAATCCTGCCGCAAAGAAAACGAGGGCGCACCCCGCCGTGAAATCAATCAAAAAGGGCGACGGCAGCATAAACCACGCGGCCACCGCCGCCGCCGCCGACAAGCCTCCGCACAGGTAACTGTAAAATGAACTGGCCCGGGCGCTTTGCACGCTTTTGGCGAGCAGCAGTTGCACGGCATTGGCTTCGTGATCCAGGGCGGTTGCGCACGCGGAAGAACACGCCAGGCGGGGCGCGGACGGAGTTTGGATGCAGTCCGCACAAAGCGCGCGTCCGCAATATGGGCAGATGGCGACCGCGTCGGTGGCCAGATGATTGATGCATTTCATGGAATTATTTCACTCGCTGATACGTTGCGGGGTCGGCGCGCAGAACGAGCAAGTCGCCCTGGCGCTCCACTTCCCCGGTGATTTGGACTGGTTCCGCGACCAGGTCAAGCACCTGCTGGTTTACGGGTTGGCCGCTGGCCGTGACGAGCAGGAGATAAATCGCCGGGCCGTGCTTCTGTCGCACGAGCAGCACCGGGGGCACGCCGCCACTGATGCAGCGGATGGCACAGGCCCGGTGCGGCGCCAGCTGGCCGGGATTCATCACCCCGAGAAAGCATTTGCTGTCCACGATTTCGCCGGTGAGCGTCTGGCGGCCAAGCCCGATGGTTTCGGTGCCAGTGAGGGCCGGCGAGGGCTGGGCGGCGGCGATGATGGAATCGGGCAGTGCCTCCACCATGGTCTGGTTGCCGCGATAGATCAGCGTGCCTTGGAGCGAAACCCTCTGGCCGTCGAGGGCGGCAAGCTTGGCGCGGTCGAGGCCGAACTTGAACGGCGCGACGAGATAATAGGTCGAGAAGCCCGGTTGCGTGCCGGACGCGCCCGGGCGCGGCACGAGCAGGTGCGGATAGGGCTGGAGTTGGAGCACGCCGGCAAACTTTTTCACGGTGCCCCACTCAAAAATACTCGCGCCAATCATTTGCTGCGCGATCGCCAGCCCCAGCGGCACGAGCAACGCCAGAATCAACAGGCCCAGGACGGCCCGGTGGACCGCCCGGCCGATGCCGGGCGCGGCCTTGGCCTCCCAGCCGATGTAAAATTCGTCGTTCATGTTGCAATCAACGCCGGTTCAGTTTTCGTGCCGGCGGGATTTGGTTGCGGATGGACCAGCACGCGGCCATTTTTCACGCGCACCTGAAAGGTCGGGACTTTTTCGGTGAATGGCGGCGGCGACGCCCCCGTCTCCGGCACGTATTGGTAACCATGCCAGGGGCAGGTAATGCAGCCGGAAACGATTTTTCCTTCGCCGAGGGGGCCGTTCTGGTGCTGACAGACGTTCGAGACGGCGGAGATTTTGCCATCGTGCTTGAAAATCGCCACGCGCTCGCCGGCGACACACACGATCCGGGCGCGGTTTTCCGGGATGTCGGCAACGGCACAGGCGTCAACGCAGCCGTCGTCGGCCCGCGACTGGATTTCATGGTCCGCATGGATTTCCTTGCACGCGGCTTTGAGGTGGAGACCCAGAACCGTCACCAAACCGACCGCCATGGCCACGGCATAGACCGGGCTGGCTTCGCCTTGCAGCACGCCGAACGTGACATGCAAGACCAGCAAGGCATAGGCGACATAGACCAGCATGTGGAGCGATTTCCAAACCGGCGCGCTCAAGTTCGCCAGCCAGAAATCATGGCTCGTCGCCGCCAGGAGGAACAAAATGACCAGCGCGAAAAATCCGAACGGTTGAAACGGGACGCCCGCGACCGAGGCGGTCAGCGGACTGGAAGTGAAGAGGCTCAAAAACGGATTGGTGTTGCCGCCGGCGTGATAGGTGGCGATGACCATCACGGCGTGAATCAAGGCGAGCAGAAACAGGGTCACGCCGGCGTGACGCCGGTTGTAAAGCAGGGGCAAAAATCTGGGATTCAGCCGGCACAGCGGTCCGATGCACAGGATGACATGCAACAATATGAACGCCGTCCCCCCGAAGGTGCGGATGATCAGGATCTCATCGGTGATGAGGGGAAACAGGACTTTCGTTGGCACCGCGAAGGCCGCCAGCATGATGGCGACGCCGCCAACCAGGGCAAAGTCGTAAAACTTTTTCTGGCGATTCCATTGAACCGAGGTGTATTCGACGCCCATGATATTATTTTATTGCCTCCCGGAAACGGATTGGCCGGGAGACATCCACGATGACGTTGTCCGCCAGACTGAACAGCACCATTTCGCCGCTGGTCTCCATGATTTGATCCGGGATCGGCAAGGGCGCGGGGCCGAACGCCCCGAGTAAAGTGGCATTATCCGGCAAGGCATCCGCGAGGTTCGGGCTGCCGGCAACCCAATAGACGAACAAATCGGGCCAGACAACGTCTTTGGGTGCGGAAAATCCGGCGGCGAACCTGCCGGTTCCAGCCGGTTCCCGCAGCAGGCGAAGCTGCACGCGTGATTTGGGGAACAAATCCCCGCGTTGCCACACCGGCGATTCAAATTGCGTGGCGGGGGGGGCCAGGGCGGCCGGCAGCGAATCAACCTCGGGTACGGGTTTGCGCGCCACAATGCCCACGGCGAACGCCACCGGTAAAACAATCCAGAGGGTAAAAATCGCACGCCGATGATATTGACGCAATGGGCGGATCATGATTTTGATTTCGCCGCGCAACGATGCGCATTGCTTTCTTCCGGCGGCGCGTGAATTCCCTTGAGCCAGCGGCGGAGCAGCCAGGGCCAGAGGGCCGTTGCGCCAGGAAGAATCAAACAACGGAAGCCCCAGGAGCCATGCGCGGCGTGCGGGTCAATTCGTTGGACTCCGAACAGCACGAACAGCACCGCGAAAACAAATCCGCAGGCCAAATAGCCTCCCACCAACATTAATAAAACAGCGGCAATCATGAGTTCAAATCGCGCAGGCCAAAGACTGCGCCATAAGGGTTGGTCGCAGAGAAATAACATTCCTTACACGCCGTCAGCGCGCGGAACGATAGCATGCACCTGTCTGGATTGCCACGCTGGATTTTTTTCGCAGCGAGCACAGGCAGGTTTGCTTGAGGGCACGGTTACGCTTCGCCCACATTTGCGGCAAATTATCCCTCCAGCCGGCAAATTCGCCTCTGATTGCTGAATGTCGGCCAGCCGCAATCGCTTGCGGCCCGGTTCCTTCGCTTGCCTCCCGACCGCCCGACGGGCTAACCTGTGCGCATGCGCATTGAATCCCTCCATATCGGTCAGCGCGTGCGGCATCCCCAATACGGAAGCGGCACGGTCAAAACCATTTCTGAGTCCGTGGCCGACATCCTGTTTGACGACGGCAACCGGCGCGCCGTGGCTCCCGAGGCCAGCGGGTTGGCCCCCTTGGACCCGCAGTTGTCCGTGAGCGGCCTGGACGTGCCCTTGAAACAGTTTGTCCTGGATACGCTGGAGGCTGCGGTCGCCCAATTGGGCCTGGAAAAACCGGATGCCGAAGTGGAACAACTGGGAGCCCGCTGGCACAAGGGCAAACTGGTCCTGCATCCGGCGGATCCCACCCTGCAAACCAAGGAAGTGCCGCTGGAAGTGTTTTTCCACAAACTGGTGGGCGTGCGCAACCAATTGCGGGTGCTCGAACAGAAGGTCAACGCCCATGCCGTGCTGACCGATGGGGACAAGGTGGAAATGCAGCAATACATCACCCGCTGCTATGGTTCCCTGACCACGTTCAACATCCTGTTCAAGAACAAGGAAGACCAGTTTTCCACCAAAGGAGAGTAGCCGCCAGCGTGGCCGGGTGCCGCTAGCCCGGATATTTCATAGTGAAACCGGCAAAACCATGGCAAACCCTTGTAGCGCAGGCTTCCCAGCCTGCCGTATCGCAGGTTTCCTAACCTGCGTGCTGTGGCCTTTCAAAAGCGCATTCGAACCTCTTTGCGCCCGTCTATTCATTGGGTTCTGCGCGTCTCTTTCCAAGTTGCTATGAAATATGCGGGCTAGTTAGTTATTCCACGCGGAGAATATGGGCGGGCTGTTTGACCCCGCCCACGGCGAGCACCGGATGTTCGCCCTGCTTTTTTCCCATAAGCTGTTCACCTAAAGGTGATTGCGGTGTGATGACCAGGATCTCGATCCGGTCTTGCACCACCTCGGTGCCGCCGGCGCGCGGGCCGATAAAATAGAACGATTTCTCGCCGCCCAACTCCAATTCCACCAGCGCCCCGAGGCCGATGGGTTCGCCGGCGGCAAACGGGCGCAGGTTGAGTTTCTCAAATTCAGCGATGGCGGCTTCCAGGTCGGCGGCTTGCCGGGACTGGCCCCGGGCGAGATAGGACGCCTCCAAGCCGCGCGTGTCATACTTATGCTCGGCTTTGTTCTGTTCGTGGGTGGCCTCGGCGCGGGCGTATTCTGCGGCGCGAACATAAAGTTCCAACTCACCGGTCAGCGCGGCGGTGATTTTCTTGATGATGAGGCGTTTGTTCACGGTTGCGAGGCGGGATAATTCCAGTCACGGGCCCTGGATTCAACCTATTTTAGCAAACAATTTCAGGCCGTGTACTCAATGCGCCAGGCTTCATATTGCCGGTCCAGACCAATGAGCTGGAGGTAGTCGGTGTCCAGCCGGGGCGATTCCATTTCCGGGGGATATTGGAGGGCGTCGGCGATATGCACCACGCCGGCGAGGCTCAATTCATCCATGCCGCAGCGGCGCGGATTGTGGTGATTGGCCACCGCCTCCACCAGGGGAATGGGCAGGCCCCACAACGCCAGCAGGTACCCGCCCACATCTGCGTGCGTGGCTTGAAAAAGATCGTATTCGATTTTGCCGATGGAATGCCGGGTGGCTTCGGATTGTTGCAAGGCAACGGCGTATTTTTCCGGCAGGCCTTCGGCGAGAATGACCTTGCCCACGTCGTGCAGAATGCCGGCGCAAAAGGCCTGTTCACCCATGAGCGAATCGGTCAGGTGCTGGCTGTAAATGCGCCGGGCGATCAGCCCGGTTTGCAGGGAATGTTCCCACGCCTGGTCAATATGGAAAGCGGGGCATTTGTTGCGGGAAAAGGCGGAGAAGATTGGCACCGCCAAGGCCAGGGACTGGATGACGCTCACGCCCAGCAATTGCACCGCCTCCGCCACCGAGAAAATCTCGCGGCTGAAACCAAAAAACGCCGAGTTGGAGAGCTGCAGCAATTTGGCGGTAATCCCCGGGTCCTGGCTGGCAATCTCGGCGATGCGCTGGGCAGACGTGTTGGGCGACTGGAGGGCTTCCGTGATTTCCAGGTAGAGTTCCGGGAGACTGGGCAGGTTTTTCAAGCTGCCCGCCAGGTTGCACAACTCGTCGTTCAAGAGCCGCGATTTGACTGCGGTCACCCGCACCAGACATTCCTTCAAGTCATCCAGGGTGCAGGGCTTTTCCAGAAATTGATGCGTGAGGCCCACGCAGTTGACCACCTCGCTCAGATCGGAGTAGCCTGAAAGAATGATGCGGATGGTGTGTGGCCGCGTCCGCAGCACATGGTTCAACAACTGGGCCCCGTTGATGCCCGGCATGCGCATATCCGTCACAATCACGTCGAAATCTTTTTGATCCACCAAACCCATCGCCTCCTCACCGCTATTCGCAAAATCCATGTCCCATATACTATTCATGGACCGCATGCCCATTTTTAGCACACGCAGCATGGAAGGCTCGTCATCCACAAATAGTACGCGGACTCGGGCTGGCGGCAAAGCGTCGGAGGCGTCTGAGGGCTGCCGCTGTTCGAATGGATTATGGGTCGTAGGCAACGACATCGGTTATTTAATCGGTAAAACGAGCTGGTGCCTTGAGGGAAATAAGTCCCTCCGGTTCCAAACCCATCTGTTTTGCAAAATTTCCGGCCCGGCACCTGAATATCTGGTACCCCACGTCATTTGTCCAATTCCACCGGCCCGGTTTTGCCAACCAGGCCATGGTGCAACTTCGAATGCCGGTGACCGTAAAAAAAATAGACAGCAATGCCAATGCCAATCCACACAATCAGTCGGGCCCAGGTGTCCGCCGGCAGTTGGACCATCAGGTACACGCATGAGGCCACGCCCAGCGGTGCCACCAGCCAGAACGCCGGGGTGCGGAAGGGACGGTGGATTTTCGGGTCCGTGAAACGCAGCACAAAAATACCCGCGCAGACAATCGCAAAGGCCAGCAGCGTGCCGATGGAAACCAGTTCGCCCAGCAGCCCGATGGGAAACAGGCCCGCCACCAGCATGGCCACGATGCCGGTGATGATTTGCGCGATCCACGGCGTCTTGAACCGCGGATGCACCGCGCCGAAGACCGGCGGCAACAGTCCATCGTTGGCCATGTTGTAAAAAATGCGCGGCTGGCCCAGCAGCATCACCAGAATGACGGAAGAAAGCCCCGCGATGGCACCGATTTTGATGAAATATTCCAGCCAGGCCAGCGACGGCCCCAGGGAGTTGACCGCCACGGCGATGGGGGCGGGATCGTTCAGAATCTTCTCCTTGTAATTGACCATGCCGGTCAGCACCAGGGAGACGGCGATATAAAGGATGGTGCAGATGCCCAGCGAGCCCAGCAGGGCAATGGGCATGTCCCGCTGCGGATTCCTGGATTCCTGGGCGGCGGTGGAGACGGCGTCGAAGCCGATGTAGGCAAAGAAAATCACCCCGGCCGCGCGCAGCACGCCACTCCAGCCAAACACCCCTGGTTCGATGGCCGGCGGCACAAACGGATGCCAGTTCGCCTGGTTGATGTAGGCCGCACCCACCCCGATGAAGGTCAGAATCACCAGCAGCTTGAGGGCGACAATCACGTTGTTGAAATTGGCGGATTCCTTGATGCCGATGACCAGCAGGATCGTCACCGCGCCCACCACCACCATGGCCGGCACATTGAGCACCGCGCCCGTGCTGGTCCAGCCTTCGACAAACAACTGCCACAGGTTCCACCAATGCGCCCCCGGCGGCGTCAGATGATCATACGGCGCGGAGGTGAACGCCGCCGGAATGGTGATGCCCAGATTCTTCAAGAACGACACGGTGTAGCCTGACCAGCCAACGGCCACCGTGGCGGCGGCAAACAGGTATTCCAGGATCAAGTTCCAGCCAATGATCCACGCCACGAATTCCCCGAGCGTGGCGTAGCCATAGGTATAGGCCGAACCGGAAAGCGGGATCATGGACGCAAATTCCGCATAGCACAGCCCAGCCAGCGCGCAGACCAGCCCCGAGATGATGAAGGAATACACGATGCCCGGCCCGGCAAATTGCGCGGCCGCGTGGCCCGTGAGCACAAAAATGCCCGCGCCAATGATGGCGCCGATGCCCAGCGCGGTGAGGTTCACCGGGCCCAGCACCCGTTTCAGGCTTTGATCGGCCTGGGCCTCGGCCTGCAAGGCGGCGGCGGATTTGCGTCGGAAAAAATTCATGCGCAACGATTTGCTCGTTTGGAGCGGTTAATTGCGGTTTCTGCGGGGACAAGTCAAGCAAATGCGGTATTTTTTCCGTGAAAAGTGCGATTTGTTCCCCATCCAAATTGCGAAATGCGTTCGTGATGGGTTGGCCTGCCCGGCACCGTATCGAGCGCGTGGCCCAACTATAAAAAGCTGAGCCACGGCCGGACGAACTATCTTCGATCTCCTGAATTCTAGATTCCAAATCCCCGCCTCACGCCTTGCCGCCAAAAGTCGCGAAATCATCCATGTCCAGCACATCGAACCAGGTGACGATGTCATCGCGGTCCGGGGCGCCGGTTTTGTGCAATTCGTTCAAGTATTCGCGGCCATCGGGATTGTTGGGCGCGCGGTTTTCCTGCCATTGGGTCCAGGCGGCGATTTCCGGTCCGGTGCGCGGGTGTTTGGCATGTTGCCTGATCCAGGCCAGCACTGCGGTGTCGCTTTGGGGCAGGACCGCTTTCAAGGCTTCGGGGTCAATCCCGGCGAAGTCCAGAAACTGCTGGTCGAGCGGGCAGGCATAATGATATTCGCCCGGTTTGCCCGCCAGCGTGGCGCGGCCCTTGTCCAGCATGCGGGGGAGGATGGCGTAGCCGCCCAGGCGCACGCGGGGACTGCGGGGCGGGAATTGGGTGAGGTCGGGAGTTTGCAATGACATACGGTTGTTTGGTTGTGTTGTTGTATTGAGTCTTGGGGCCGTCGGACGCAAATCCGGCGGGTCCGCCTTCATAGTCGCATTTTAGTCGAAAAAGGCAAATCGAGGAAGGTCTCTGGCTGCGCACGCGGTGGCGCCGCTCGGTGAAACCGCCCGCTTCCAGGAGGTTCCTTTACCCAGTCCAGGCTTCCAACAAATCCGTCTACGCATTGGGCCGGAGGAAGAAGGACATTTCACGGGCGGGAAGCCATGCGGATGCGGGACGCGACTTCATTCCCGACGGGCTGAAATTCAGCCGCCCCCCCAAGGCCATTTTATGCCACGAGTTAGGCTGGTTTCCGGGCCGAAGATTTTGTAGCCTTCCGCGATTGGAAAATACGACTAAATTTCGCATTGGCTCCGTGCCCTTTCTGAACGCCGTGCCGCTCACGCGCGGTTTGGAGAGCGAGTTGTTTTTTGCCGTGCCCAGCAAGCTGGCAGAAATGCTGGAGCGCGGAGAGCTGGACGCCGCGCTGGTGAGTGTCACCGCAGTGCTCCTGCAGGATCGCTACGATGTGCTTGATGGCGTGTCCATTGCGTCGTTCGGCGAAGTGTATAGCGTGCTGCTGGCGCACCGCCAGCCCCTGGCCGAGGCGCGGGAAATCTTTTGCGACCCCGCGTCGCTCACCAGCGTGAACCTGCTCAAAGTGCTCCTGGCCGAGCGCGGGCTGCGGCCCGAGTTCAAGCCGCTGGAAAGCTATGCCGCCGCGCCGGACAAGGATTTTGTGTTGTTGATTGGCGACCGGGCCATTGAATTCCAGCGCGCGCCGCACACGCATGAAATCTTCGACCTGGGCACGGCCTGGCTGGAACTGACGCAACTGCCATTTGTCTATGCGGTCTGGGCCTTGCGGCGCGGGGTGCCCAATCGCGAACTGTGCCGCGAATTGCGCGAAGCCCGGCGGTTCGGCATGGATACCCTGGACACCATCATCGAGACGCGCGAGGAATTCGACGAGGATTTCCGGCGCGATTATTTCGAATGGAACATTCATTTTCATTTGGGTGAGGATGAAAAACGGGGGATTGCCCGGTTTGGCGAATTGCTGTGCAAACACCAGCTCGGCCCCGTTTTTCCGCCCCAGTATGTTGGTTGAATATCAGAACCTATGTTGAATCAAACCCGCCTGCCCTGGTTGGCCGCCCTGACGGCATTTCTGCTCTACGTCTGCACGATGGGCAGCGGCCTGACCCTCTCCAATCTGGGGCTGGTCTCCCAACTGGCGGGCTGGAGCGATCTGCCGATTGTGGGCCAGCCGTTACTCTGGTTCATCACGCTGCCGCTCCGCTGGCTGCCGGCCGCCTGGGTGGCACCGCTCCTGAAGCTGCTCTCGGCCGCCTTGGCGGCGGCCATCTGGGGACTGCTGGTCCGCACCGTGCAACTGCTGCCGTGGGACCGGAGCTGGGACCAGGCCAGCCGGTTGGTGAGCACGTTGCCGGCGCTGACCGCCGTCATCGTGTGCGGTCTGGAATGGTCCTTCTGGCGCGAGGCCACCTCCACCGGCGGCGACTTGCTGGATCTGCTGCTGCTGGCGGCGGCTGGCTGGCTGCTGCTGGAATATAACGTCCGCCGGCAGGTTCGCTGGCTCGAGGCGGCGTTCTTGATCTGGGGCGCGGGCATGGCGGAAAACTGGGTGATGCTGTGGTTTTTGCCGGTGTTTATCATCGCCGTGATCTGGCTGGAACGACAGAGTCTGCTGCAGGGCATCATTTTTCCGCGAGAATTTCTCTGGCGGCTCGCCGGGCTGCTGCTGGCGGGGTTTTCCATTTATCTGGTGCTGCCCATGGTCAACGGTCTGGCTCCGCACTCCCCGTGGACCCTGGGCCAGTCCTGGCATGCGAGCCTGCATGACACCAAAAACACCTGCGTCCAGATTTACCATGTTTTCTGGCGTGCCCACCGGGTGCTGCTGGCGGCGGTGGCCGTTTGTTATTTGGCCGCCTCCCTGCCGCTGCTGGTCCGTTTGCGGGACGAGGATACGCACGCCAAATCCACCGCCGACCGTTTTCAACTGCGGATTTATCGCGTGTTGCGCCTGGGATTGCTGCTGGCTTGCTTCTGGCTGGCCTTCGATCCCACTCCCGCCGCCCGGCAAATGATTCATGCCCAAACCGGCGGTCACTTGAAGTTATTGTCGTTTGACTACTTGCTCGCCCTGAGCACGGCCTTTCTCCTGGGCAACTTTTTGCTGGTCCCTTATGCCCTGGACCCCCAGTCCTACCGGTCGTCCCGCAAAAAACAGTGGTGGCAGTTCGCCGCCCCGGTGGCCGCCGGGGTTGTGGCCCTGCTGGCCGTGGGTTTGGCCGTGCGCAACGGCCCCGCCATCTGTCGCGCCAATTTCCATTCCCTCGACCAGTTTGGCGTCACGGCGGTGGCCGCCCTGCCCCCCGGCCGGGGCATCCTGTTGGGCGAGAATTCCGACGAGTTGATTGCCCTGGAGTCGGCGCTGGCCCGGCAGGGCCGCGCGGACGATTGGGCGATCGTGGACACCCGCGCGCTGGCGGCCAGGGCGTATCGCACCCGGTTGGAAGCCGAACATCCCGCCGGCTGGCTGGCCAACCCCAACCTGCAGTTGACGGCGGTGGAAACGGTGCGGCTGTTGGAGCAGGTGGCCCGCACCAACCAGCTCTACTATTTGCATCCGAGCTTCAACTTGTTCTTTGAGCGGTTTTATCTGGAGCCCGCCGGGGTGATTTATGCCATGAAGCCGCGCGGAAAGGATCCGCTCAACTTGCCCCCGATGTCCGCCGCCGTGACCGAGGCCACCGAACAATATTGGAACCGTCTCTGGGACCGCGAACTGTCCGCGCTGGTCCCGCCGACGGCGCGCCCCTCCCGGCTGGCGAACCAGCTGGCGCATTATGGCATCGTTCCCGCCGCGCGCGACCAGGATCGCATGCTCGCCGAATGGTACTCCCGCCCGCTGGAAAACTGGGCCGTCCGGCTGCAAATACAGGGCCGCCTGCGCGAGGCCCACGAGCATTTCGAACAGGTGGAGCGGCTCAATACCAATAATATTTCCGCCCGGCTCAGCCTGGCCTGCAATACCAACCTCCAGAGCGGGGCGGCCATGACCTTGACGGAGGTCGCCCGGCTGGCCGGCGAAATGGGGAATGCCCGGATGGAGCTGGTGTTGCAGGGCAGCGGCCCCTTCGACAGCCCGGCCTTTAATTATTTGCTGGGCTGCATGTTGCTGGATCGCGGAATGCCCTTGCAGTCGGCCGAGCAATTGGAACGGGTGCGAACGCTGGTGCCGGCTTCGCCCGCCCCCGAAATGAAACTGGCCGAAATCTACAACCAGCTGCACCTGCCGGAACGCAGCCGCCCCCTGATCGCCCATCTGCGAGAAATGGAATCCGCCGCCAGTGATTCCTCCAAAAACGCGTTTGAACTGAATGTTGCCCTGCTCGATTCCTATGCCTCATTGTTGCAAACGAATCTGCCCCAGGCCCAGGCAACCCTCCGGACCTTGATTCAGGAGCATCCGGACGATCCGCAAATCTTTAATCGGGTCCTAGGCACCTATTTATCCATCAACGATTTCACCAACGCCTTGCAGTTGGTGGAAACCCGGCTGGTCAAAACGCCGGATGACATCCCCCTGCTGAACGCCAAAGCCCAGGTGCTCGTTCAATCCGGCCATGCCGCCGTGGCCCTGCCCATCGTGGACCGGATTCTCGCCCTCACCAACACCCCGGACGCGCATATCAACCGGGCGGTGGTCCGGATTGACGCCGGCCAATATGCCGCCGCCCAAGCGGATTTGACGGAGCTGGAACAGACGGTGCTGAAAGAGCATCCAGACGATCCGCAAATTTTTAATCGGATCGTGAACGCCTATGCGTCCTTCAACGATTTCACCAACGCCTTGCGGTTGCTGGAAACCCGGCTGGCCAGGACGCCGGATGACATCCCCCTTTTGAGCGCCAAAGCCCAGATGCTCCTGCAATCCGGCCATGCCGCCGTCGCCCTGCCCATCGTGGACCGGATTCTCGCCCTCACCAACACGCCGGACGCGCATTTCTTCCGGGCGAAAGCCCGGATGGACGCCGGCCAGTTTGCGGCGGCCCAAGCGGATTTGACGGAGCTGGAACAGACGTTGCTGAAGGAGCATCCGGACGATCCGCAAATTTTTAACCGCCTCCTGAACGCCTATGTGTCCATCAACGATTTCACGAACGGCTTGCGGTTGCTGGAAACCCGGCTGGCCAGAACGCCGGATGACATCCCGCTCTTGAGCACCAAAGCCCGGGTGCTCGATCTATCCGGCCATGCCGCTGCCGCCCTGCCCATCGTCGACCGGATCATCCTGCTCACCAACACGCCGGCCGCACATCTCTTCCGGGCGAAAGCCCGGATGGACGCCGGCCAGTTTGCGGCGGCCAAAGCGGAGCTGACGGAGTTGGAAAAAAACGGCGACGCTTTGGGACCGGTGGAATACAACTTGGCGGTCGTGGCGCGGGCCGGGGGCGACACCAACACCGCCATCGTGTACCTGCAGCGCTGCCTGACCAACGTCCCGGTCGGTCAGCCCTTGTGGCGGCAGGCCAACGACCTGCTCCAGCAGATCAGTTCCATGCCCAAACCCTAATAAAGCATGTCACGACCACGCATCGTGGAAATTGCGATCTGGAAATCGTGCCTGGGCAGGATGCATGGCTTGGGGGAAATTCCCTTATCATTCACCCACAATTCATCGGATTGGGCGTCCCGGGGGCTGGTGAAGGGAAGGTGCAGCCGCCCCGGCCGATTCGAGCAAACGAACTTATTAACACAAAATGACCGAGCCGGAAATGATGCCTGTTCAACGCGATGAAATCGCCCAGATCGCCTATTATAGCTGGTTGCAAGACGGCCGGCCACCCGGGCGCGACCTGGACTACTGGCTGGAAGCGGAACAGCAGTTGAAAGCCACCAAGCACTTGCTGCTGGCGGAAGCCGGGGTGGGCGGCAAAAACGGTCCGAGTCGAAATCCAGGGAAAGCCAGGACCGCCCGGGGCGGCGCGCGCCACTGTCCATAAGGCGCTGGCCTGGTGCGGTTTGGTGGCTGGCGGCGCATGGGTTGACGATTCCGGCCGGCAAATTTGGGGGTGGGGAACTGTGCCGCGCGCTGGCCCCGCAACGCCGGTGGCGTCAGGTTTTTGGGCGTTTTAGCTGCTCTAAACTTGACGCCCCGGCCATCTGCTGGCACAGTGGGGAACGTTGGCAGCCAGCGTAGCTCAGCGGTAGAGCAATGCTTTCGTAAAGCAAAGGTCGCCGGTTCAATCCCGGCCGCTGGCTCCATTTTTCCTGCCCTTCCGCTCTCCCGTCGATTTACTCATTGAGGAACAACTTCCACCCGGCGACGCCGTGGACGTTGCGGATCATGGCCGACACGGGCATTTCCCCCGGTGCGCGGGGAACGCGGAGCAGCCTGAGGCCGGCCTCGTGCGGGAGGCGGTCAGCCTTGCGTTGGTTCACGTCCCTGGCGGCCCAAACAAGGTTCTCCCAAGTATCAGCGCCACCGCGCGAGCGGGGCACCACGTGGTCGAGGTTGCCCTCGGTCGGGTGCAAGAGACGGCCCGTGTACTGGCAACGGTTGCCGTCGCGCTCACGGATGTTCCTGGCGCTGAGCTTCGGGCGCTTCCTGGGCACCTTGGCAAAGTTCACCGCCACAATGACCGTCGGTACGCGGATCGCACCGCGTGCGGTTCGAACGGCGTGGTCGCCCGCGCGCACCGGCAGCGTGATCCACTCGTCCCAGGCCACCGGGCGAATGTGGCGCTCGCCTTCAATGTCCAACGCGGTGGCAGCGTTCGTGGCCATTTGGCAGAACGCGTCCTGTGGCGTGCGAATGTTGATCGCCTGCCAGTTGCGGTTCAGCACCAGCACAATCGTCTTGTTCAGTATGTCGCTCATAAAAGTGTTTGCCCACGGCCACTGCGCTTCGCGCAAAAGGTGTTTATTCGTTATTGAATGACGAAATTGGCTGCCTCGCCGGGAATTGCACCCAGACAACCGGTTTCAGAGACCGGCGCACTTCGATTATGCAACGAGGCAGTGGGTAGCCCGTGTTGGTAACTCTCCAACGTCCGCAGCTTGTAAAACTGCCGCCCTGATTTTGAGCTAACGGGCTGGGATTGGCTGCCGGGGCTGGATTTGCACCAACACGAGCGCCTTCAAAGGGCGCGGTCCTACTGTTAGACGACCCGGCAATGATTTGGTGGCCCGCCAGGGTAACGCTCCCTATTCAACGGATTAAAAGTCCGTTGCATCACTTTAATGCTTGCAGGCCAAATTGGTGCTCGCGGCAGGACTTGCACCTGCACTGGCGACGTTCTCGACGTCGTGCCTCTGCATTGGGCTACGCGAGCAATGGATGGAGCCTCCCGTCGGAGTTGCACCGACAAGATCTCTTTACAAAAGAAATCCGCAGGCTGCTGCCGAGAGCAGGGATGGTCGCAGTCCCCGGTGCTGCCCCGGGCCCGGCTGGCTTATGACGCCTGCCTGAACGCTGGTTCGACTGCGGTGCTTGCGCACGGCCACCATTCCAAAACTGGAGCCCCCATTGGGCTACACGCGGTTGGTGCCCACGGCCGGATTTGCACCGGCACTGTGCGCGTTTTAAGGGCGCCGTCTCTGCATTGGACTACGTGGGCGAAATGGTGCCGCGTGAGGGATTTCCACCCCCAACCTCTCCGGTCTGAGCGGAGCGCCTCTGGTAGTTGGGCTAACGCGGCATGAATTGGCGCATCCGGCAGGAGTGCTTGCGCACGGCCATCAACCTGCAAACTCTCCGTTCGAAGCGGAGGATGATTGTAATTTCACCACGGATGCGGAAATGGTGGGTCGCCTCGGATTTGCACCCGGTGGCAGTACGCCAGTACTTCTCGCTGCTTAAGAGCCGGGACTTCACTCTCAAAGTTTGCAACCCTGAAAAAAGCGACACGAAGGCGGAGTTGAACCGCCGCAGCCAGGCCTGTGATGGTCCTGACCGGCACCGGTGTTCGCGTCGCGTAAAATGGTCAGTGCGGCGGGTAACGCTCCCGCTTGGTCTTGCTCCCGAAGCAAGCACTAGTGGCCGTCTGCTAAGACCTTTTAGGCTACGCACTGGAAAAAGGAATCCCAAGCGCACTGAATCCGGTCTCCGGTCAGGTGGCAGTGCGCTAGCACCTTCGACCGTGCGGGGTCTCTGCCGGCAGACTGGATTCACTTGGGAAAGCGGACGGGCAGGAGAGTAACGCGCTCTCCATTTCGGTTTGCAAGGTCCTTGCGGACGGCCATAACGTGTGTCTATCAACACCTATGCCCGAAGAAATGGAATCCCGTGCTGGAATCGCACCAGCCTTTGCGGTTTTGCAAGCCGCCGCCTGGACTACTCGGCCAACGGGATGATCAACTAAAGAATTGACTTAAAGTCCTTGCGGAGCTTTTCGAGCGACCAATTAAAGAACGCATCCATGTTCGCGTGACCGATATCTTCAAAAGTGAAGACCGGCGCTGTTCGGCCCAAAATCGTGACTTCTTTTCCCATCGGTTCTTTAATTCCGTCGTTTCTTCTAAACCAATGCTGGGCTGCATTTCGTGCGTCCTCGTCTGGAAAAGCCGCCAACGCACACGCCGTTGTGTGCTGAATCTGCTGGTTTGGATTGCTCAAAGCATCCTTGAGAATCTGTTTGGTCTCCTTGCTGCCAATGACAACGCAGGCGGCCGCAGCATCTATGTACGCCGCTGGCACTCTGCCAGATAACGCTTTTCGCAAGCACTCCAATCCCGTCTGTTTTTCCAAGAGATATATTAGCAACGCCGCTTCTCCCGCTTGCGCGCCCCCCGCATTTTGGATCAAAAAACGAACCCGATCCTTGAATTGCGAATCGAGGGAGTCACAACGAACACGTTGAAACAACGCAAGGGTTGCTTGCGTCACCTGATAATTCCGTGGTTGCAGGTCCGTTCTCTTGCTTGCGGCGAATCCGAGCCGGGGCAGTATTGAACGAAAACCTGTTGCTTCTTTGTAGCGTCGAGTCAGAAGCTCCCTGAGGATGCCGGAAAGATTTGGACGATTCCAAACGCGCATTATTTCCAACGAGGTGTTGGCAGCTCCATCAACCGGGCTCTGAAACAAGCGACTCGTTACAATTTCCTCGGAGAGTTCCGGGCCGAGATCGGCTAAAGCCGCCAAATAGCTGGGCGCGCAAGCGTCTTTCGCCTTCAAAGTTGCCTGTAAGAAACGAAGTCTCGATTGGTTTACCACTTTAGACTTCTCCGCAATGCGGCTCTTTAAATCGTCATCAATATCCGATTTCGAAACTAATTGGTTTGTTAAAATCGCGTCGCCAACGGCAAGCGTGGCATACACCGCATTTCGGAGCGCCGCTGGGGTCTCCCATTCCAGCAATTGACCAATTTGTTTGCTGAGTGGCTCGATCGACTCCGCAATGCGCATACCATAGGGTGTCAACCTGAGCCCATGTTCAGCCACAACACAGGCCGCAGCATTGAGGCGATCTATTTCAACCTGCCACGAATGTTGGAGTGGCTCCTCTCGCCGAATCTGGCCTTCTGGAAACTCCGGTGCAGAGAGTGACAGAAGGAAGGCGCTATAAAAAAATCGATCAATTTTCCCGCTGTCACCCTCACGAGTGAAATCCACATCAATGCTGACTCCGGTAACTTCGTTCGTCAGGCAACATCCACAACCGTGAAAGAAATATTTCCATTCTGGTTCGTCGGGAACCTTGCCCGATTGCGGCAAAGCCTCGGGCTGTCCAAAAGCTCCGGCACTTCCAATTTGCCGCAAATCACCTTTGAGTCGCGACTCGACGATATAGGCGACCCATCTTTGACGGTCGAGATGCTTGTGTAGACAAACCAGTGTCCACAACGACCAGTGGTCCAGGCCGGTGTCTAACGGCGGCTCCGTGAAAACCTGAAGCAATTCAGCATTTGACGGCGGAGCATTCGACGCCAGTCGACTCAAGACTTCGTTGACCTGATTTGCACTTGGAACGATCACCTGCATCTCGCCGCATAATAGCCAAGTGGCCAACCAAAGAACAGATTTACGAATGTGCGGGCGGAAGCACTCGCTTCCGCCCGCTTTGTTTCCCCCGTTTTCCTTGAACCGTCCGCTATTCACGGACAAAGTTCGCAATCATGGCCGGAGCCGACGTGTCGAAACCGACCACATCCATCATGCCGCGGTCGTTCGGGTCGGCGAGGGTGAAGCCGTTGGAGGTCATACCCACAACAACCGCCTTCGCGTCGCCGACGGACTCGCTACGATACTGGCGCAACGCCTGCGCCGGATGGATGTTGCCTGCCCACGTCTCGCTGTCCGTGTAGGTGATGAAGCCGGACACATCCAGCTTGTTGCGGGCAGCCCACAGCATCGGCAGCGCGCAGTCCGTGCCCCCCATCGGGATGGCTTCGACTCGCTTGATGACTTCGGCCAGACGCATGCGCGGCGAGAGGTTCACTCGCGTGATACCCGATTCCCCACCGCCCCACTTGCCGCCGTGACCACCAGCCGCAGCCGAGAACGCGATGATTTCGTGCTCTGGTTCGGTCGCCGCCGTGATGAGGGCCATCGCCGCGCTTGCTTCGCGTGCCGAGATGCACGAACCAGCGATCATCGAACCGGCCATCGAACCGCTCACATCGAGGGCGAGCAGCACCGGCTTGCCGCACGGTTCCACGTTCTGGAACGTCGCGTAGAACGCATCGTCCAGTGCGTCCACCACGGCGGACACTGGCGACCACTTGAGCGACCCCTTGTCGCCGTGACCCTGGGCGTAGATCTGATGGACAAGTGGTGTGGCAGATACGGGGCTTCGCAAGCGGGACTCGAACCCGCATAACCGAACTTTCGTTCGGCGGCTCTCTCATGGTGAGCAACCACCCCTTGGTTTTGAGCGATAACCTGCAAATTTCGGCCCATCAAATCTCGTCAGTACTCCAGCCGGTCACGAAGCCGGGTCATGATGCTCGACGCGCGATACGCGAAGCTCAGGGCGATGCGACAAGAAGATTCGTATTCTCGCCTTTCCATTTCCAAGCGCCTCAAAGTGTGCATCCAACAGGGCGCCATAATGAACCGCCTGTCTGGTTCCCCATTTGGAAAAGGTGTATTGAGCAATCTTCTCCAGGTCCGCCTCTGCAGCCGCAGCCAGTTCGTAATGGGGCAGGTCATTTCACCCTCTTTCGAGCGGCTGCTCCAAACACCTCAGAGGCAGTTCTGCGGCTGACGGTTCCTGCTTGCGCAGCCTCGATACGGCGATCGAGCAGTTTTTCCAGTTCCACCAGGGCGTCGTTGTCCGTCTCATCTGCTCCCAGCGTCCGCTCGATTACGAAGTCTTTGATCGACTGTCCCCGAAGTGCAGCCATGGCTTTGAGCTTTTTGTGCTCGTCCTCTTGGCTTGGCCTGGTTGCCATATCTGCTTCTCGGCACTTGGAAATGGTCAGGGCGACGGGATTTGCACCCGCACAGTCCGTTTCACAAACGGAGATGCTAACTGTTACATCACGACCCTGAATTGGGGTGACCAACCGGATTCGCAGCGGCACAAACGCCTTCACGGGGTGTGATGCTGCTACATCATGATCACCATTGAAACTGGAGCCCCTGGTCGGACTCGCACCGACGAATACGGGTTTACGAAACCCGTCCTGTAGCTGCTGAGGCACGGGGGCGTTTTGAATTGGTAGCTGCCAGCCAACGTTTTCCAGACGTGGCAATTCCGACGGAGCATCGTTGCAACAAGTGAAGTTTATTGGCTATAATTTGATCCAGTATCGATTGACGACTTCGCCAGAAACCGGAGCAATTCCCTGACCATCCTGGATTCCGCCGTTCGCCAGAACCACGCGGATCGAGAAGAGGTTCGCTGGATTTACGGTCAATAAGGCGCGGTCAACTCCCAGCCCACGTAACTGCTCCAGCCCAAGCCGCAAGGCCAATTTTCCGTATCCCCGTCCGCGCTCTGCAGGTTTCACATAATAGCCAATGTGTCCGCCATATTGGAACAACCGATCATTCAACCGATGCCGCACGCGTACGACGCCGACGGCCAATTGGCTCTCGTTTGCCAGCCAATATGTACTCTGCGGGACTTTGTCCGTAGGAATATTCCGTCCACTTTCGCTGTCACGGCACTCCTGCAAAAAAGCCTGCAGATCGCATTCAGCTCGGCCGAAAGACGTGCCGCTGAAACGGTGGTCGCCGGGCCCCAATTCCCTCAATAAATCCTCGAGGTTCTCGGGCACCGTTTCCGTGCAACCTACCAGTCGCGCAACGGGTTCATTTGGGGACTTTGTTTCCATGTGCGTTGCAAGGTTAGATCGCAGTTATTCTACGGCAAGTTCATTCGTTTGTTTCGTACAAAATTGGCGCTCTCACGTGGATTTGCACCACGAACCTCCGCCTTCGCAGAGCGGCGTGCAGAACTAATTACACCTTGAGAGCGGCATGCGCCGGGCCACTATTAGATAGGAGGCCCAATGCAAATCGTGGCATCCGTGGCCGGACTCGCACCGGCTAGGGTCGGATTGAAAATCCGGCTACTCGAGCTGCTTTGTATTCACGGACAAAAATGGATGGCCATCGGAAGCAAAGGACAAAGTCGCTGGCTCACAGGCCCGCATTAACCTTGTGGTTTGGTCCCTCCATGGCCCTGAGGACGCGCTAATAACGTCGAACCTTGCGCGTCTTGTAGGTGAAGAGTGGTCGCAGCGTCGCGATGACGGAAACGAGTCCGGCATCCACGAGGTCTGCGATCACATCCTCAATGTTTTTGTAGGCTTCGGGCGCTTCTTCGTAGAGGAGGTCGCGCTCCTCGCAAACAACCCGGCTCCCGAGACGCGTCTGGACGAGTTCATCCACACTAAAGCGCTCGCGCATGCGCTGACGGGCCGCACTGCGCATCCATTTGCGTCCAGCACCGTGGGCGAGCGACCAAGCGTGGCTGGCACCGTCACCGGTTGGCTTCACCACGTAGCTCATCGAGCCACACGAGCCGGGAATCACGACGAAGTCGGCTTCCGCATCCACCGCGCCCTTGCGATGGAGCCAGACGGTTTCGCCATCCAACTCCTGGCGCGTGATGCTGTTGTGGCAACCGTCCCAGAGGCCTGCCACCTCTGCCCCTAGACCTGCCGCAAAACGGCGGGCAATGAGTTCGCGATTCGCCTTGGCCCAACTGACTGCCAAGTCGTGACCACGTAGGTATTCCAGTGCGGCAGCTGAATCAGCTTCCACAGCTTCACCGAAATGCTGGTCCACGTGCTTGCGCAGGATGGATTCACCCAGCCCGCGCGAACCGCTGTGAATGAGCATGACGAGCTGCTGTTTGGCCAAGCCGGTCATCTTGAACGCGTCGCCGTCGAGGACTTTCTCGACCACTTGGATTTCAGCGAAGTGGTTGCCGCCACCAATTGTGCCCAGTGCCCGGTCAAACTCCGTGGATTCGAGGTCGTGCTCGGCGAGAAATCCGCCCACTTCCTCATCCCACGGATGCTCCAGGTGGAAATACCGCTCGGCCCAGCGGTCGAGCTTGGCATCGCGCCGAACCATGTCTGTCTCGAACAACGCCATGCCGCAGCCAATATCGCCACCGATCAAGTGCGGGTAGATAACACCTTCAGTGACGAATGCGGCACCGACTGGCGCGCCTTTGCCCGGGTGCAAATCCGGGAAACCAACCGCTTGGCGAACGCCATCAATTTTTGCTGTGGCATGGAGCTGGCGCACCGCTTCACCTTCGATCCAGCTTTTGGACGAGGCGAAGAGGCGCACCTGATTTTCAGTCAGTGTGTTCATGTTTCCTTTGAGCCCGCCAAAGCGGGTTGGTTGTTGTGTGGTCCCCGGGGTTGGTATCGCGCCAACGTCTCCTCCTCTTCAGGGAGGCGCTAATCTGCCTCAGCTACTCGGGGGTGAATGGTCGTCCTGGCAGGTAACGCTCCTGCGTCTTCCGGTTATCAGCCGGGTGCTCTGCTTTTGAGCTACGGGACGGTGGCGGAAGGCGTCGGTAATGCTCCGACCTCGGCGATGCCGATCCTGTTTTCGAGACAGGTGCAGCCAGCTTATATCTGCCTGCCTTCCAAAATTGGCTGCCAGGGTTGGACTCGCACCAACACCGCCCGGCTTAACAGGCCGTCGTGCTACTTTGACACTACCTGGCAATAACATTGGTGTTGCCGGCAGGATTTGCACCTGCATCAATTCGTTTAGAAGACGAATGCCTCATCTCACTCAGCCACGGCCAGCCACGGCAGCAATTTGAAAATGGTCGGAATGGCAGGATTTCCACCTGCGACCTCCTGGTCCCAAGCCAGGCGCTCTGAAGACTGAGCTACACTCCGATAAAAATGGCGGACCCGAAGGGACTGGCACCTGGTGGCCGTCCGCAAGGACCCTTCCCGAAGACAACGGGTCGCTCCTCTGATTGAGCTACGGGTCCGAAATGGTAGGAGATGCTGGTAATGCTCCAGTCGTCGCTTCCAGCTTGTTTGAAGACACCGGTTTTACAGACCGGCAGCCGGATCACTTCCCATATATATTGGTAGCGGGGGTGGGAGTTGCGCCCACGGAGGCTGAGCTTATGAGGCTCGCCTGAATCTCATTCTCCCCGCAGTTGAAATTGGTGGAATCGGCGGGTAACGCTCCCGCATCAGCTTGCTTGCAAGGCAAGTGCATTGCTTGTCTGCCACGACCCCAGGAAATTGGCACGCCGCCTTGGTGCTGCCCCAAGCAGACTGAGTTTTGGAGACTCGGTCGCGCAGGCTGGCGCGCGGCGTAAGGAATTTGGTGTGGTGGGCAGGATGCGCCACGGTGGCCGTGCGCAAGCACCTGTTAAATCACAACCGCGAAAGAAAAGGGCCGGGAAGCTGCGGCAGCCATTGGCCGTCCGCAAGGACCTCCCGGCCCACGCTATTTCAATAAAGAACAAACACCTCTTGGTGATCTTTTCAGACCCCAACCCGCGGTTTCACGGCGGCTGTTTCGGTGTTTATGGGCACACCTCCTGCGAAGCCCTTAATATGTAAAAGCGTTTCAAACCATCTCGGCGCGCTTATCAGCGACCCGCGGGCACACCCCACCGGTGAGGAGTTTTGCATCCTCTGCGCCATCTTTAATTTGGTGCTATCAGACATCATCAAGACGTCGCTTTATGTCGGTTCACAGTGGTTACACCTTTTGTTGCTCTCGGTTACCTTCAGTTCAGGGAAATAAAAAACCCTGCTTACACGGGGTAAGCAGGGTGATAAAAATACGATTACAGTTTTTTACCTGCTTACCTCCGGACTATCCCAATTGGTTTCGGGTTCCTGCCCGAGATACGACCTGGATAGGCCAAGGCGAAACAAACAACCTTGGTTTAACCGGCTATGACGTGTCGCTTTCGCGACCGACAGCGTCGGCCAAATGGTGGCTGATATGTTCATGCAAGTTTTCATGTAACGTGTAAGACGATACCACAACCCAATGGCTACAGTCTACTTATACTTTTAGGGGGTGCATTATCTTGAATCGGAATATCCGGATAAGCAGATGAATCAAGCTGTCACGCAAAGGGACATCTGTTTGCAGCCAGGCTGACGACACCGCCTTCCGCAGAACAGCAATCCGGTTCAGCCGCACTCACGAGCCACTTGAATTTTTGTTTTCCTTGCGGCATGGTTTTTTCCCCGATTACTTGAAGATTTGGTTCAATTGCTTGTCCGTAAACACTCCCTTGGATGTCTGCGAATTCTTCCATGCGGGGAAGTTAACCGCACCCGGGCAAAATGCAACCAAGCGGGCCCGGTTCAGGGCCATTTGCAGGGGGCGATGTGGGAGCCCGGACTAAAAATCCGGGTTGCGCTTTTTATGATCAATGGCCGGGACAATTGTCTTCAATCGTGAACACCACGGAAGATAATTCAGCCCGGCTGATGGGTTGGGGCTTGGATCCGAAATCGCCAGCCGAAGTCGCGGTGAGGGTCACTTCCACGGCGACGGTGGCATGCGCCAGTTCCCCTGACTGGTCGTGCAGTTCGTCGATCACGGTTTCATCGTGGTCAAAGGGCAGGCCGCTGGAAGAAACACCGGAGCCGGTGGAGGACACGCCATTCCAGCTGAGTTTCGTGCGTATGCCAGCGGTCTCGGTGGGACCACTGCCTTCGACTTTCAGATGTCCCTTGCAGGTGACATATACGCCATAGCCCGTAAGGCAATTGGGATCCAGCTCGATCACCGGCACGGTTAACACAAGTTTCGTCGGAGTCGGGGGAATGGTGCGGGCGTGAAAGGCGTCCCAGATTTTTTTGGCGACGTCCACGCCATGATCCACCAGGTCATCCCAAGTCTGACCAATGCCACCGGGCTTGAGCCAGGTGCCGGGATTGACCAGGCTCAAGGCATCACCGATGAGTTTGAGAATATCATTGCCGAGGCCTTTGAGCAGGTCACTGATGATTTCGGCCCCCGATTTCAACTGCTGTTGCTGGCAGAATTCAGGCGGCACCAAGGTGAAGGTGACCGCAATCTTTTTTGCATTGGTCCCGTCAGGCTTGACACTCACATTCGGCCATTGGGGATTGGCTTTAACAACGGCTTGATTTTGAACAATCATCGGGCTGCCTTTATGGTTTCAACCGCGGGTGGTTTTCAAATGTTCACCCGTTCCCTCACCGGCCCACCGGCTGGGTGGTTACATGGGATAATGCACTTTATTACACCGACTGCTGCTTGTCACGTCAAAAAAGTCAATGTCAGACGCGGCACTTGCCGCAATGTTGAACGTGGATTGACAATGCGGACCTTGGCCGGAAAAACAGGGTCTCGCTGACGGTCGTTTGATTTTTGATCCTCCCCAAAGGCTTCCCAGCTTAATCGGGTTACGCGGCAGTACGGGGTTCCTGGCACCGTAGCAAAAAGTAAACTTGGTTTACCTTTAAGATGACTCGTTATTTTTGTCCGACAGACTGTGACGTACCTTAATTGTTTGTGACACACCATAATTGTCTGTGACAGGCTTAATTGTCAACGGTCAACATCACGCATCACCCACCAATCGGGCCTACTCCACCGTGACGCTCTTGGCGAGGTTGCGGGGTTTGTCCACGTCGCAGCCGCGCGCGACGGCGAGGTGGTAGGCGAAGAGTTGCAGCGGGATGCTGGCCAGGATGGGGTTCAGCAAATCCAGCGTCTTGGGAAGGTAAAACACGGCGTCGGCCACTTTCTTGATGGCGGTGTCGCCTTCCGTGGCCAGCGCAATGATCGGGCCCTTGCGGGCGCGGATCATGGCGAGGTTGGCCATGGTCTTCTCGTACATGGCGTCCTGCGGCACCACAAACACGGTGGGCGTCTGGGGGTCAATCAGCGCAATCGGGCCGTGCTTCATTTCCGCCGCCGAATAGCCTTCGGCGTGGATGTAGGAGATTTCCTTCAGCTTGAGCGCGCCTTCCAGGGCGACCGGGAAGGTGTAGCCGCGGCCGAGAAAGAAAAAGTCCTCGGCTTTGGTGTATTTCTTGGCCAGGGTTTTCAGGGCGGCGCTCTGGGCCAGGATTTTTTCGATCTGCGCCGGCAACGCCTCCAGGGCGCGCAGAATCTCCCGCGCGCGGTTGGCGGACAATTGCCGCAGGCGGCCCAGGTGGATGGCCAGCAGCGTGAGCACGGTGAGCGTGGAGACAAACGCCTTGGTGGAGGCGACGCCGATTTCCGGGCCGGCGTGCATGTAGATGCCGCCGTCCGATTCGCGCGCGATGGTGCTGCCGACGACGTTGACGATGGCCAGGGCGCGGTGGCCGCGCCGCTTCGCTTCGCGCAGGGCCGCGAGGGTGTCCGCCGTCTCGCCGGATTGGGAGAGGACGAGCAGGACGGTGTTTTTCTCCAGCGGACAATTGCGATAACAAAATTCGTGCGCGAACTCGACCTCCACGGGGAGTTGCGCGAGTTCCTCGATCAGGTATTCGCCCACCAGCGCGGCGTGCCAGCTGGTGCCGCTGGCGGCGATGACGATGCGGTCGATGTTGCGCAGCTCGGCGGCGGACATGTTCAGGCCGCCGAACTTGGCGGTGGCCCCCTCCAGATCCAGGCGGCCGGCCAGCGCGTTGCGGACGGTTTGCGGCTGCTCGTGGATCTCCTTGAGCATGAAGTGGGCGTGTTTGCCGCGCACGGCGTCCTCCTGCGAGAACTCAAGGTTGCTGATCTGCACGTTGGCGGTGTCAGTGCCGAGGTTCAGCACGTCAAAATGATCGGGCGTGATGGTGGCCACGTCGTAATCATTCAGATACACCACCTTTTTGGTGTGGGCGACGATGGCGTTGGCGTCGCTGGTCACAAAATTTTCGTCCTGGCCGATGCCAATGATGATGGGCGACCCGCGCCGGGCGGCCACGATGGTGGTGGGATAATCCCGGCAGATCACCGCCAGGCCGTAGGTGCCCATGACTTCGCGCAAGGCTTCGCAGACCGCGCGGGTGAGCAGGCCGTCATTGCCCTTGCCCAGCGATTCGGCCGGCGCGCCGCTTTTGAGCCTGGCGTAACAATCGCCGATCAAATGCGCGAGCACCTCGGTGTCCGTGGTGGAGCGGAATTTATGGCCAGCCTTGAGCAGGCGCTGCTTGAGGACGTCGTAATTCTCGATGACGCCGTTGTGGACGACGCCGATGGTTCCCGAATCATCCAGGTGCGGATGCGAGTTTTCGTCGGACGGCACGCCGTGGGTGGCCCAGCGGGTGTGGCCGATGCCGAGCTGGCCGGTGGCGGGTTGCGCCAGCAACAGCCGCGCGAGGCCCTCATCAATGCGGCCCTTTTTCTTGCGCACCACGAGGTTGGCGGCCTGCAACACGGCCACGCCCGCGCTGTCGTAGCCGCGATATTCCAGCCGCCGCAACGCCTCCAGGAGGATGGGCGAAGCCGCTTTGTTGCCAACGTATCCAATAATGCCACACATAAATTATTTTCCGGATGATTTGCTCAAGCTTGTTCCAGAATCCAGGCGGCCGCCGCCGTCAAGCCGTCCACCACCACGGCGGGCGGAATGGTTTCCGGCGCCTGGCGCTCCAGTTCCGCACCGTAGCCGGTGCGCACGAGCAGGCTGCGTTTCACGCCGGCGTTCCAGCCGCATTCCAGGTCAATGAGCTTGTCGCCCACCATGAAACTCTCGGCCAGGTTCAAATTGAATTCGTCGCGGGCGTCGAACAGGAACTGCGGCGAGGGCTTGCGGCCCCGGCTGGGCTGCTCGGGCGCTTCCGGCGCGATATAGGTCCGGGCAAAGTACACGCCCTGGGTCGCGAACTCGCCGGCCACATGGTCGTTCACCCGCCCGGCGTCCGCCAGCGTAAAATAGCCCCGGCCGATGCCGGACTGGTTGGTGACGACGATCAGCAAAAAGCCCGCGTCCGCCAGGCGTTTCAGGGCCGCGCCCGCCCCGGGGAAAATCTCGACCTCCTCCGGCCGGTGCAGATAATGCTTCTCGGTGATGAGGGTGCCATCGCGGTCCAGGAATACAGCTCGGTTCATTGCGGGGCAAATTGTGGCCGGAACGCGGGAAGAATGGAATTGAATTTTTCCGCCGGTGGGGCACAATAGGCGGTCTTAACTATCATCCATTAAACATTCAAAAACATGAGCAAAGGCAGACTTGGAATTTTGGTGGGCGGCGGCCCCGCGCCCGGCTTGAACGGGGTCATTGCGGCGGCCACCATCGAAGGCATCAACCAGGGCTATGAAGTCATTGGTTTCCGCGACGGCTTTAAATATCTCGCCCAGGGCGACGCCACGCAAATCAAGCCTTTGTCCATTCGCGAGGTGAAGGACATCCACGCCAAGGGCGGGTCCATTCTGGGCACGGCCCGGACGAACCCCACCAAGTCCGAGGAGCAGATGAGGCACGTTTTCAGCGTGCTTGAAAAGCTCGGCGTGACGGCGCTGGTGACCATTGGCGGCGATGACACGGCGTTCTCGGCGAGCCATGTGGCCAAGCGCAGCGACGGCAGGATCAAGGTGGCCCACGTGCCCAAGACCATTGACAACGACCTGCCCCTGCCCGGTTCCACGCCGACGTTTGGCTACGAGACCGCCCGCCATTACGGCGTGCAACTCGTCCGCAACCTGATGGAAGACGCGCGCACGACGTCCCGCTGGTATATCATCATCAGCATGGGGCGCGCCGCCGGCCACCTGGCCCTGGGCATCGCCAAGGCCTCGGCCGCCACGTTGTCCATCATTTCCGAGGAATTCCGCGGCCGCCCCGTCACCGTGAATGAAGTGTGCGACATCATCATCGGTTCGATCATCAAGCGCAAAGCCGAGGGTTCCCAATACGGGTTGGTGGTGCTCGCTGAAGGCTTGATTGAAGCCATTGGCGAGAAAGGCCTGCTGGAGGCGCTGCCCGAGGGCGAACTGCAACATTTTGGCAAGATCATCCGCGACGATCACGGCCATCTGCGCCTGGGCGAAATCGAGTTCGGCCGCCTGATGAAGGAGCTGCTGTCGCAGCGGCTGGAAAAGCTTGGCATCAAGATGGCCTTCATTGACAAGGATCTGGGCTACGAGCTGCGTTGCGCCGACCCCATTCCGTTCGACGCCGAATACACCCGCGACCTCGGTTATGCGGCGGTGAAGTTCCTGCGCTCGCCGGAGGCCGAAAAATACGGCGCGATCATCAGTTTCGTGGACGGCAAGATGAATCCGCTGCCGTTCGAGCAGATGCTGGATCCCAAGACCGGCCGCATGCAGAACCGCAAGGTGAATGTGTACGGCGAGGCGTTTGAATGCGCGCAGGCGTATATGATCCGCCTGGAACCCGAGGATTTTGAGGACGCCAAGCAGCTGGCCCGGCTGGCGGCGGTCATCAAGGTGACGCCGGCGGAATTCCAGAAGCGCTTCGGCTACCTGGCGCACGCCAAGTGATTAATTGTTAGGCAAAAACGGCGGCGGACCCGGGTCCGCCGCCGTTTTTTGTTGAACAACAAAGGGGCGAAGGAACCTGGGGCGGATATCCGGACAGCACAGGTTTGCCATGCGTTAAGCCCGAAATCCGAAATCGGAAGGGGTGGAGCGGCCACCCGCATGGGGCGCACGATTTTGCTCACGGCGTCCATTTCCCGCCCCGCATCTATTTTCGTGTGTTTTGTGGGTTTCGTGGTTAGCCGGGCCGCTGGAATGTGGGGCAGACCTCCGGTCTGCCGGTCCAGGGAGACTCTGTCTCCCTGGATTCTTCAACCGGCTTGCAGAGCAAGCCAGCACCGGCAGACCGGAGGTCTGCCCCACATACCGGAGGCGGGCATGAGTAACAGCTCAATCCATACCGGAAAGGCATTCGCGAGCGTCTTTGATTAAGCTGGCTGCAAGCCGTTGGAGCGTCGGTCTGTGACTGGCCTAAGACTCTCACTCGTCAAGTCGCTCTTTCATTTCGAGGATGAGGATGACGATGAGGATGATTTATCCGGCGGTAAGCGGGATACGAAACGTCATTCGTCATTTTGCCAGCTGGGTGCGCCGGACGGCGGCGAGCCACCAGAGGACGCCGGTCACCAGGGCCAGCGCGCCGACCAGCACATGGCCGGTGGCGATGTCGGCCGCCTTGTTGTACCAGATCGTGGCCGCACCCAGCCCGATTTGCACGGTGAGCAAGCCCAGCCAGACCAGCGCCCATTTCGTCAATCCATCGCTGCTGCCGAGCCGTTTTCGGGCGCGCATGGCCGCCGCCGCCACGCCGAGAAAAATCGCGTAGGCCAGCAGCCGGTGGACCATTTGCAGATTCACTTGAAAAGCGGTCACAAAATACACGGGAACGTGTGCCGCCATGGCGTGGTCGGCATTTTGCGCATTGTAACGCACCATGGCCCCGGGGTGGGTGTCCGGCCAAAGCTGCTGGTACGCCAGCGGGAAATCGGGAATGGCCAGACCCGCGTGTTGGTGGCGCATGGTGGCGGCCACCAGCAACTGCACAAAGATCAAGGCCGCCACCCCCAGCACATGGCCGCTCAACCCCTTGGGCACGGCCACCGGCTGGGCGCGCGCCGACTCCATCCACCAGCGGCTGGTGAAGAGCGCCGTGGCGGCCGTGAGCACCAGAAACATCTGGGCCAGCGCGCCGTGGGGCACCCCCAGCCAGTTCAGGACCAGCGCCACGCGCAAGCCGCCGAGCAGCCCCTGCAATTGCACCAGCACAAACGCGCCCCAGGCGCATTTCACCAGCCGCCCGTCCGCCGGAGCGTTGCGCGCCCAGACCACCCCGGCCAGCAACACCACCCCGCCGATGCCGGACAGGAAATGGCCCACGGCCTTCAAGTGGGGAAAAAACAAAATGATGGCCACGCCCGCCAGGATTTCCAATCCGCCCACCACCGCCAGCGGCCAGCGGGACGGACTGCCCCCCAGCCAGCGCGTGAGCGCCACCACCAGGATGCCCAGGAAGGTCGCCAGCAACCGGTGCGTGTGCTCGTAAATCACGCCGTCCTGCCAGTACTGGATGGGCAGGGCAAACATGTTGTACCCGTAACTGGTGGGCCAGTCCGGCACGGACATGCCGGCTTCATTGCTCGTCACCAGGCCGCCCAGGCCGATGAGCAGAAAGGTGGTCACGGCCGTCAGCACGGCGAACCAGAACAGGAGCGGACGATACGGGTGGTGCATGCGATAAAATGGAACGACCGCGGCGCGTTGGTTGTGCGCAGCGGTCGCGGACAACCGGACAATTACTTCTTCGCTTCGAACGCGAAGTCTTGCGTCGCGCCGTCGGCTTTGACTTCGATCTCAGCGGTTTGCACCCCCAGCTTGCGATGGGCGGCTTCGATCGTGTATTTGCCCGGGGGCACGTTTTTGATGGTGAATTTGCCATCCGCCCCGCTCACGGCGAAATAGGGATGATCGAACACGCTGACCCAGGCGAACATCCACGGATGCACATCGCATTGGAACTTCAGGAACGGTTCGGGCTTGGCGAAGGTGAAGGTCAGGTCCGGGCCGCCCGCCATCTGCACCTGATTATCCTCGGAATTGGCCACCGGCTTGGTGTGGACATTATGGATGAAGGAATCGGAATTCTTGATAATGACTTTCTGGCCGGTCTGCACGGCGAGAATCTGCGGGGAGTACAAAGCGCCTTTTTGATCCAGCACCGCCGGGGCTGCGCTCGCGCCGGTGGAGGCACTGGGCACACCTTTGAGCGAAACAATCACATCCGCGAGTTCGCCCCCGGCACCCACCACGTAGAACTTGGTCTTGGGCAGCGCGCCCGGATACAAGGGCGAGCAATCAGGGTTGTCCCGGATGGGAGTCAGCTCGCGTTCGGCGGGCGGGGTGCCCTTGAAACTGATGGAACCCGTGATGTCGCCGGCGCGGACGAGTTGCAGGGAGGTGAGGACCCCCAGGGAAAGTAGTAAAAGAGACTTTTTCATAGTTGTTAGTAGGCAGGCAAAACTAGCAGTTGGCGGGGCCGCCAGCAAGCCGATTGTCAGGCTGGCGGACCCACCGCAGGGCCGCTGTAAAGTCGCCCTAACCCGGATATTTCATAGTGAAACCGGCAAAACCACGGCAAACCATTGTAGCGCAGGCTTCCTAGCCTGCCGTATCGCAACACCTGAGCCGTTCCGTCAATGGTAAACCCATGGCCTCCTTTTTCCAGAATGGCGGTGCGAATACAAGGCCTGAAAGGCCGCCACATGACAGCCCAGGGCAACGCCCTGGGTTTGACGCCACCGTTGCCATCAAGCGCTGTAAGCGCGCAACAATTCTTCTGCTGACACGGCGGTATTCCAACGTCGTAGCGCAGGCTTCCCAGCCTGCCGTATCGCAGGTTTCCAAACCTGCGTGCCGTGTCTTTTCAACCACGCATGCGCACGTGTTAGCGCCCCTCTTTTCATGGGGTGATTCACGCCTCTTTCCAAATGGGCTATGAAATATCCGGGCTAATGGCCGCTGTCCCTGGGTGTCCCCGGAGGGACGTCCATCGGTGGTTGAAATTCTTTTTTACTGAATCTTTACGGCCGGAGCGGCCCTGGCAGCCCCACAGGGAGGAGCCGGGCCAGCCAATCCCAGCTTACCGGGCGGGGCAGCGTTCCGCCGAATGCACCGGGCCGCGCGGGGTGCGCGGGCATTCCGCCTCGCGGTGCAAATGGGTGAACACGATTTCGTGCGCGAAGAGGGAAACCCATTCAAACGCGGCGGTGCGGTCAGCCGGGGTGCCACCAATGAGCTCGTGCTGGCCATGGTGCTGGCGAACCAGCCGGGCGGTGCCAAACCGGCGAATAATCCGGCCGGTGAAACGTTGGGGAAGCAGTTGTGTCAATTTCATAGCCCCCAGCTTAGCGGGGGACCTTGGACATAGGCTGTCCAAGGTGAAAATTATTTTCCGGGTGTTTTCAGGGTGAAATCACGGCTCTGCGGCCGCCGATTCGTGCGGTTTCAACTGCGCCAGCAGCAACTCATATTGGTGGTGATAGGGGCTGTTTTCCGGAGTCAATGCGAGCGTGGTTTGGGCCACGCGAATGGCGTCGCCGACCTGGCTTTGGGTGGTGAGAAAATTGACGAAGCGATACATCACTTCCGGGCTGGTTGGATCCAGCGCGTAGGCCTGCCGAAAGGCGTAGCTGGCCTCGTATTGCAACCGCCAGCGGTCTTCGGTTTCCGTGGGTTTCGCCAGCCGCCATTGATAGAGACCGGCAATGGCGACGCGCAGCTTCGAAAAGGCCCGGGGTGCGAAAGCGTTGGTGACAAAGGCCCGGTCGCCGGCAAATTGCGGCCAGCCTTGGGGCCCGTGCAGGGCGGACAGCCGGGCGCACAAATCGGCCACCGGCGTGTTGGGCTGCGGCCAGTTTCCGAGCCACCGCCCGCACTGGCTGGTCCAATAATCATGGTCGGCGTTCATTTGCGCCACCGACCAGGCGGCCAGCGGTTCGTGGTGTAATTCGAAGACCAGTCCGTGGGGCGAGAGATAAGGGAACAGCAACTCCTGAGGGTAGCTTTCCTCATAATAAAACTCCGGCCGGGGGTTGTGCTCCAAAATCCATTTTACCACGCGCGCACTCATGGCCATGACGGAGACCGGACCTTGGACGCGCAATCTGCCGTTGACCAACCGCAGTTGCTCGCTGGGGGCCACCTGGTGCGGTTCGCCGGGCGATTGGCGGTCGTGCTGCCAGCGTCGGAGGGCCTCGGCCTCGTAATCGGCCTGGATTTGCGCCAGCTCGTTGGTGGTGGGCAAATGGATGAAATGGCCGTATATTCCGCGCAGATAATTCATGTACTGGTCATCCGCCAGGGCATTTTGGGTGAGGGTATAAAACGGTTTGCCCTGCGCATGGTCGGCGCTCAGCACCGTCACCAGCATCCGTCCGGCATCGGTGCCCCCGAAGTAAATGCTCCCCTTGGGCAGCGATTGGATGATGCCCTCGCCCAAGGCCAGGGGATAGTGGTTGCCGCCCTGCACGAAAAGCTCATACCCGGTCTCCACTTCGGTCATGGGTTGCCAGAAAGGCAGCCAGGCGGGCAGTCCGTTCGTGAAATGCTCATAGCCGGCAGCGATCTGTGCGCCCAACCGGGCCACGGTGTCGGCCATGGCGGGATAATCGCCCCGGCGCGCGGACTGGAAAAACGACGCCACCTCCGCCGGCAGCCGCTCCTGCAACTGGGCGGCGAGTTGGCGTTCCTGCCGCTCTTTGGCCCGGGCAAAGGTGCGCAACTGCGCCGGGTAGGCGGGCGTTGGGGCGGCCGTGGCCGGCCGGCCGCAGATGAGGATCAACCCCAGGAACAAAAAACGGCGGAATTTTGCCATGCTAGAAGGAGGTTGCCGCAAATTTCCGGCGGGTCAATGCCGGTTTGCTGGCGTCGGAATGCCGGCCGGCGCTCTAAAGTCCGGCATTATCGAGCGGTTGCAAACAAGGGTGGCACGGGCCACTGGCCCGTACCGTCCGGCGACCCGCCGGACGGAACGGGTGAGGCGCTCTTTTTGCCTGCGGAGACCGTTTCCCACCGTGCGCCCCGCTCCGCTCAGCCGGGCTGGTAGCCCGGCAGGTCC
>Ga0302275_10000297_pt1 | contig 55955 bp, 53 predicted proteins | sample III_Bog_N2_2_FD_200229 | JGI IMG/M metagenome (GOLD analysis project Ga0302275, IMG submission 200229) | Peat permafrost microbial communities from Stordalen Mire near Abisko, Sweden - III_Bog_N2_2 | ecosystem: Environmental > Terrestrial > Soil > Wetlands > Peat | place: Sweden: Abisko... | reverse complement strand
ATATTTAGGTCCATGTGACAAGTGTAACACCGCCTCAGTTTTTGTCCAGAATTTTCTATGTCGCGGGCGTGACCATGTGCCGCCGACTCCCGCCACCAGTACCCCCGGCAGGGTCGGGCCACCCCGGCGCCTCGGCTTGGGACTCCAACCTTCCGCGCAAACGCAGTCGCGCCGCCGCTCAGTTCGAGCGTAGCTGTGGTGTTGAGTGGTGGAGGATTGGAGGAGCGAGGGTGGATTAGCTAGACAGGCTTGAGGCAGCGTGCGCAAACAGGCTTGTCGCCGTGCAGGACGCGTCCGGTGGCTCCGCAGTGCCGACAGGACCATTCAGCCTTGGCCGGCGCAGCAGCAGGCACGTGAGGCGTGCTGGGCTTTGCACCCTTATCCCATCTGCGAGATCGGCAGGCCCTGGACGCGCAATGCGACGGGTACAGCTCGGTCATAATCCACGAGTAGCCGCATTGATCACATCGCCACGCCGGAACGCTTGTCTTGCCCATGTGAGCATTGTACACAGAGGGTGTGTACAATGCTCACATTACTACTCACCCAGCATAGCCGCCAGGCGCTCAGCAGCTGGCCCAGATACGCTCAGCGTGATACTCGATCCGGCATGCATCGCCTTAGCCGCATCCTGCATTCCAAGCAGCCCGGTGAGCTGATCTATAGCCTTTTGCTGCACCTTGTAATCAGGCGCGTCCGACTGCACAACCTCTTTGCCCTCAAGCGTTTGGTTCGCTCGGGCGTCCAAATGTTCAACTATCTTATTTCCGATGCGATCAAGCGTAAGACCTTGCCTTTCAGCGATTTGCTGGAATCTTGCCCGCATCTCGTCTGGAGGGATCAATTTCCAAGGAGTTCTGCTTGCCCCGGAGCCGAAACCAGCCTCGAGCGCTGCTTGAGAGGCCGTCTTCCCATCGACTATGCCCTCAACGAGGCGTGTCTTTCGGAGTTCTAGGACTGATTCGGGTCCTAATTTCTCTTCATCCATAGCATTCAGCATATCGTCGTAGCTCAAGCCATCCTCCTGATCGTTATATATATCTAGAGATAGCATAAACCTTTAAGAGCCTTGTACCCCTTGTATTCAACGTGTCAAGCCCTTTCATATGTGCATGTTTGTGATAGTTTGATAACATTTGCATATTTTACTTTACATTGGAATACATATAGATTATAGTGGATTCAGTTCAGAGGAGAAACGGCGATGCAGACAGCGATCAGGAATCCTTATACCGGGCTGAGCAAGTCAGAACTTGAATCCAAACTGGATGATATGCTCCGGCGCCAATTTGAGCACACGGCTAATCTCCGCATCAACTTCGCCCGTTATGCAGTCCGCTAACGATTCGCAGTTCAACCGCAGTGCAATATCACACTAAACGCGCACATGAACCGCTCACGGAGATGTGGGGCAGGAGATCTGGCAAATGGAATACGGAATCTTGATTGCAACTGGAGCGGATGGCGTCTTTCAAATCCTTGGAGCGGTCTATTCACAGCTTGAAGCACTACAGCTTGCCGATGATTACATTCGGCTGGGACCTGATAACGATTACCTCGCGCCGGAACGGTTCGAGATTCATCGCCGGGGAGACCGGGGAGGATACACACTCATCGAGCCTCTTACCGATGGGGAGTGGCTCATGGAAGGCAGGAAAGCACCCTAAACCACCACGGCTCCCAGATGCCTCACAGCGCGTCGGCAACATGAAAGGTACCCCATGATCACCAAACCTCAGGAATGGATGACTGTAGCCCAATCCGCAGAGCTTTTGCAGCTCAATCCCATGACGATATTGCGCTGGATCAAGGCCGGAAAGCTGCCGAGGCGCAAGATCGGGAAAAGCTACCGACTCTCCAGGACGGAAATAACAACGTTTCTCAATAACAGGAAGGTGAAGCTATGAATTGCGCGAATTGCGGTAAAGAAATCGAGCAGGCTGATTGGTTCGGCCTTTGGACGCACGTCACAAGCAAACTATACGGCTGCGGGCCCGGCGCCCAATACGGCGGCAAGATGGCCGAACCCACCCGCCCCGAAACTGAGGATGTAGTGGCCGCGACTAAGCTGGAGAAGGCAAGCCAATGAACACCAGGATGCAGTTTGACCCTTACGTGCTGGCCGTCCTCATCGTGGCCGGGCTCGTCATCGGATGGTGCCTATGATTGATTTTCTCGCAGGCTCTTGTCGAAACGACAATAAGACCGAAGATGTGTATCCAGGTTCCGTCCTAACGGTTGTCTTTAGGCAGGGCGAAGATGGCTATATCGTCGCCGAATGCTTGCAGCTCCCGGGATGCATGTCACAGGGAAAGACAAAGGCAGAAGCAAACCGCAATATCAGGGACGCTATCCAGTCGGTGTTAATGGTTCGCCTGGGGCAGTTTCTGTCAGAATCTGTTCCATGTGATAGATCCGCTGATGATAGATGGGAACAGGAGACGTTCCGAGTCGAAAGTCCCGAACTTGTAGCCTGCGAGCGCTTTCCCTACGCGTCGCAAAACTCCTGCTCCGATATCCCGGCTTTCCTTAGCTCGGCTTTCAATAGATGCCGATCTACGCTCCTAAGAGAAAGGGCATAATGAGGTTTGAATCTGGTTGGATTTCCGCATGTATGCACTGCCATAAACAGCTTACCGTATCCGCAGTCCCGTTCAGCGCTAAAATCACCTGTCCTGGGTGTGGAGCGGTCAACATTTTCCATAACTCCCAACATCCGCACCGCGTGGAAGAGATGTATCAATTGGAAGTACAATCGGTGGAATGATGGAAAAACCATCCAAAAGGTCATGGAAAGACCCAGTAATGCGTTATCTTTTCATTGCAGAACAGGCTATGAAAGGAACTTTGCATTAGCCCGATGCCGATTCATCGCAAGACCGGAGACTATTTCCAGTCAACCACAACCGGGGAGACGGTCCGCGCTTTCGTTCCCTTTCCATTGCCGCCCGCCCCGCCGCTCGAACGTTGCAAGACAGGAAAAACCATGAAAGACATCACCTCTGAGACCCCGCCAGATCCGTTTTACAACCAAACCATCTACCACGAGGAGGCAATATGCAAGCGGATGAGATGCAACTGGCAATTTCCTATGCTGACCTCGCGAACTCGCTCACCTTTCGCGATTTACTCAAGTTTCATTCTGGAGAATGTGAGCGGCTTGAACTCGCTGCCTTAAATGCTCCGGCGACTGACTTTGAGGCCTGCCGTTCGGCGATCATTGCCTGGCAGCAGCAGCGACTCGTTGTGAAAACCCTTGAGAAGATGCAACTCCAGCAGCAGCGCCTTGGCGCCATGTCGCAAGATGCCCATGAGCGGGATGAAACTCAGATCATCGTGGCGACCTTGAACGCTCTGGCGCAGATTGGCGCACTGAATGAGGTGCTTGGTATCGCGCGGGATGCAGAAATCAAGGCATCGCAGATTTTAGAAGGCCAATAGTGTACACTTTCTTCGGTTTGGCCGCGACCACTAGCGCATTTAGTTGATATATTTACGTTTAAATGGTGCTTCGAAAGGCTTCGAAGGAGGCTTCGAACATGGCAGGGGAGATTCAAAAAGAAACCGCCCCGGCTAAGAGGCGGTCCAGAGAGTTTGCGGGGTGTCGGTTGTTTCGCTATCGGCCAAGAGTCACGAAAACAGTGGAGTGGTTAGACGGACCACCCCGCAAATAAAGTTTACCACCATTCAGATTCGCCATGCTACACTTTTGTTGCCAAGAGCTTATGAAAACAGTTCCCATGACAATTCGTATCTCGTCAAGGTTCCCGCTTTCGTGCGCCTGGGCCGCTCTCCGGCATGGTGACTTCCTCCCCGGAGACTCTGGAGCGTACAGGAGCGAGCAGCCAGGTCCAGACCGCACAAGCATTGCAGGTTCAATCTCAGGTATAGGGGCCTGAAAGGGATCAGACCGGCATGGCGCCCGGTCGATTGTCTTGGTTTTGAAAGTCTGTTCCATCGGGGTGATGGTTTGCCTGGCTCCGGGCTGGTAGTCGATCCAGCAAAGGGCAATACGTCCAGGTCCATTAAGGCATCAACAAAAACAGACGCCATAAGAACCCAAGAGAGCTGCAAGAACAGCACAGACAATCCCCTAGATGCCGAGGGGAATTGCCCCCGGTGTGTCTTTCCTGTGACCCGCTCCGGGGAATGGAACGGCACATTTGGAACCGTTCTGGCCTTAGACTTCTTCGATGGTGATGCCCAACAGGAGAGCGGCAAGACGCTTCTTGAGACGGTAGATGGCCGTCTTGTATCCCTTGGCGTCAACCACGTGCGGAGTGCCGTCAAGGTCCACGTAATAGAAGTCTGCCACGTAGACAACCGGCCTGAGCTTCCCGTCTCCGGGCACCAGGGTAATCCGCATCTGCTCCTGATAGTCTTTGATCTTTCCGGCGCGGGCGAGAGCCTGATAGTTGACCGCCGCTGCCGCCTCATGCTTGGATGCGTAGCCGTTGGAACGCACGGCGCCATACTTGTTTTCCCGAGCCGGGGAGCCACCCTCGACAAAGGCTGTCCACGCTGCCCGCTCACCCATGCGCTCTCTCATCGCCCCTCAGTATGGAAGCGCATGTGGCACTCATGGCATCCTGTCTCCACGTTGTCCAGAACGTCCTCACCGCCGGCCCCACGGCTGCGCTTGTGCATCATGTCATACTTCCGGGGATGCCAGTCGGGAACCGAGTCGGTGACTGGCCGGCCACAGCAAACGCAGGTCCCACCATCACGCTTGAAGCAGGCTTCCCGTAGTTTGGAGAGCGCATCGCCCTTGAGCCGGATGATGGTTGGCTTTGGGAACATTCCGCCCCAGGCTGACTTTGTTCGCATCTTGCGGGGGCTCACAGAGAAACCGGATAGAAGCTATGCGCCAGACAGCTCGATAGCGCCAGTGGGATTTTGGCGATCATGGCGGATGCGGCCTTGCGGGAGTTGGACTTGCTGCCGTGCCGTGCCGCGCCGTCCTGAAACCACGCATCGCCTTTGCCGTTCTCGCGCATCCCGCCGATACCCGGCTGCTTCACCGCATCGCTCTGGAACGACCCGCCGCTGCCATCTAAGCGGAAGCCGGGAACCTTCTCTGCATTGGCACCGCGCTCTTTGCTGTCTGCGATTGCAAACCATGAGCCGGTACCGTGCGCGGTGCCATCTGGGTTGCGCTTCTGCGCCCGAACTGGTGCAATCCCCCGCCCCAGTATCTTCCCCTCCACAATCGCCACCACGCGGTTGTCGACCATGCCCACGTCGCCCCAAAGGTAAAAGCTGCCATAGTTAGCTTTCGCGCGTCCCACCCACTTCTGCGCCCCGCGAACGTTCTCAATCACCATCGGAATGTAGCGGCCGGCAGCTTCGCAAGCCTCACGCTGGATGCGGTAGCAGGCATTGAATAGCTCGTTCAACTGCTCGATAGTGCGCGATCCGCGGTAGCCAGCCGAAAACTGGCCCTGCCCCTGTAACGCTCTCGCGATCTGCTTGCCTCTCTCCCACGGCATCGCCATGTAGCTGTACTCCTGGCACGGCGGCGAGAACACCAGACACGCCGCATCCTTGAGCAGACTGCCGTGGACCTGGCGCATGTCGCGGAGGATCAGTTCACCGGGATAGCCGCCTGAGCCGTAGTCGTGCGCCTCAATGTCGAAGCCGATACATCGATACCCGGCCGCGAGGAATCCTTCGCTCCATCCCCCTAAACCGCAGTAACCGTCATAGACAATCGGCGCTTCGCTCATGCTTTCCCCTCCTTGGTTGCGCCTTACTTCATGCCATGCTATTCCAAGATCACGGCTGTCACCGGGTATCCACGTCCTTCTTCGGTGCAGTCCATCACGCCCCAGTCCCCGCCCCATGCTTTCGCCTCGGATGGACTCATCGGCCTGAAACGCATGTGCTTCACGTCACTCACGGTCAAGCGAATAAGCACGTCTTTCGGAGTGTCAAGTCCGGGCGCAAGTTGAATGTCAGTGATAAACTTCGCCCTGTCCAGATGGCCATTATCGTAGATGCAACTTTCATCATCGGATGCGTTGTATCCCCACCCTATCTCGCGTATTCCCTTACGACTCTTTCGCATCGCTTTCTCGCTCATGCCGTCCTCCTCATGCCTCTCGGTGCTCGTCCTCTACCAGCCCATCGACAAGCTGGATGCCGGTTATCTCGCGGAACACCTGTTTGAACTTCGGTCCGGGGCTCAACTTCTGATTCGTCATGGCATCGCAATAGGTTCGGGTAATCTCGATGCCGTGCCCCGAAAGCCACCGCTGGAAGGTGGTTGATGACATGCCGCGCTCAGTGAGCCAGTTTACTAGCACCCGCTGCGCTTCACCGTGAGTGTAGGAACGCCGTTGCTTCTTCATGGACCTATATAAACACACCACCAAAATAAAAGCAAGAAACTTCTTGCAATCCCACGCGGCTCATGTTTTAATCCGTAAAGAAGGGAGTTCGGCAATGAAGTTTATCAAGGATGATGGAACAATCGAAGAGGGTACGCCGCTCACAGACAACACCGCAAAGCTGCGGGATGAGTTGGAGGCGTATCTGCATACGGTGGTGTGCTTCAACATCTACCACGGCCCCTACGGCAGGAAGAAGTGTGCGATGGCGGCAAAATTCCTCGCCCTCACCGTCAACAACAATCAGGACGATCCGGGAGACTACGCCTTTGCCGTCGAAGCGGAGAACTTGCGGCTGAACCCGCCACCGGAGACGATCGACGATCAAGACTCCTGAAACTGCCGGCGTGGACGTTCACGCCTAACCACATTCCCGCCCCCGTAAAGGTGGAAGCCTAGCTTGGAACGTAGCGGAGACCGGCTCCTTGCACAAGTCACTGGGCAGGCGGGATTCACTTCAAGAGGGGAAACACATGAGCACAGATTTGGTAACTCTTCAACCGGAGCGCGACATAACTCCGATGGACATGCTTCGGATCGCCTTGACCCAAGGCGCAGACATCGACAAACTCCAGCAGCTTATGGAGTTCAAAGAGCGGTGGGAAGCGAACGAGGCTCGCAAGGAGTTCGACAACGCGATGGCCGAATTCAAGTCAACCGTTCTCAGGATCGCCAAGAATCAAACGGCGAAGTTTGAGACACAGAAGGGCACGACTCAGTACGCCTACGCGACACTGGACAACGTGAACGCAACCATCATCCCAGCATTGAGCGCAGTTGGCATTAACCATCGGTGGAAGGTCGAGCAGAATGCCACCGAAATATGTGTCACCTGCGTCCTCAAGCACCGGAAGGGTCACAGTGAAGAAACCACCCTCCGGTCATTGGCTGACAGTTCCGGTGGAAAGAATGCTATCCAGTCCATCGGGTCGGCAGTCACATACCTCGAACGTTACACGCTGCTTGCCGCCACAGGCATGGCTGTAGGCGGAACAGACGATGATGGGAACAACTCAAGCCCTCACCCTCAAGCCGTCACCCCTGCGTCGGTCATGCCGAAAGTGCAGCCTCCGGCTAGTGCAATATCGCACGACGACTCCGAGCCCGTAATTACGCCCCGCAGTCGCAAGGGTGCTCAACCCTCCACCCAAGCCCCATCGACGCAGCCAGCAGACTCCCAGGGCCCGGAGCAAAACCTTTCCGGTGTCTTTCCCGAGGGCGAGGTCCTGCAACCTGGGAAGTTTGAACTTCCCATCAGCAAGCCGCAATCGAATCGCTACTTCGCCATCATGAAGTCAGTATCGGTTACGGATGAGCAGTCGGCTCGGCAGTTGGCAAGTCTCGGCTGGAATGGAAGCCGGGATGAGATGCCGAAGCGGATTTACAACCAGGCAATCGATCTGCTCGATCCTGAATTTCGCTTTCACCAAAACAAGTAAAGGAAAATCCGGCAATGAAATACAAGGCAGTTGAATCTTCGCAGATTGAGGCCGTGGCACACGACCCCGAAACCAACACGCTTGGCATCCGGTTCAAGTCCAAGAAGGGACCGTCCGAGTACCACTACCAGAACGTCTCAGACAAGCTCCACGAGGGGCTGGTGGGCGCGGTCAGCGTCGGCCAATTCTTCGCTGAGCATATCAAGAACGATCCAGTCAGCTTTCCGTTTACCAAGGTTCCATTCTGAGGCAGATGCACGGCGTCCGAGACCCCAACCATCAACTCATCGCCGTAGGGTGGGAAGACGGGACTCTGCGGTGCCGATGGCGGAAAGGCGAAGGGGAGCACACTGGAGTTCCAGAGGATGTGTTTCTATCTCTGCGGCGTGTTCCCTTCGCCTACAGCTACTACCAAAAAGCCATCAAGGGAAAGTTCCCTTACACCAAGATCGAAGACCCACAGGAGGAACCAAATGGAAGCACCGGAACCAACATACAAAACACTGCGGGACGAGTTTGCGATGGTGGCGTTGGCAGCACTCATGCAGAACTATCGGGGGGATACGGACGGTATATACGCAGCAGCGTACCGGATAGCCGATGCAATGCTGGCAGCACGGGAGGCGGACTGATGGAATTCTTTCGCGCAGAAGACGGCCTCACGTTTGAACCCAATGGCCACAAGTACCATCTCCAAGGCAAGCCACTCATCAGCCTGACGCAAATCCTCGGTGCGGCTGGCCTCGTGGACTACTCAGCCGTCGCTCCTGACGTGCTGGCAAACAAGGCGGCGTTCGGTACTCGGGTTCACGAGTACACCGCGTTGCATGACCAGGACGACCTGGAGCCGGAAGACTGGACGAAGCTGATCAACCATCCGAAGTACGGGCCGCGTCTCAAGGGCTGGGTGCAGTTCTGCGAAGACTTTCACTTCACTCCCGACCCCAACTGGATTGAGGAGCCTTGCGCGGTTCGCGTGAACGGCATGACCTACGCCATGACGATTGACCGCTTCGGCTTTCTCGGACCCAAGGACGCCAGCGGTGCAGCGATCCCAGCCGTAGTCGAGTTGAAAACGTGCTGTGACCGGGAGCCAAGCCACCAAATCCAGACTGCCGGCCAAGCCATTCCGTTCCGGGGCGACGGTTCGGTGTCGTGCAAGCGCATGGCGGTGTACCTCTTAGACAAGCCGAACGGTGTTGGGAAGTTCTACTTCGCGCAAGAGCATGAGGACCGGCAGGACGAGAAAATCTTCTTGGCTGCGTTGATGTTGACGCAGTTCCGCATTAACCAGAAACTCTTGAAATGAACACGATTACCAACCGCGAATGGATTAAGTGGTACGAGACGGTGGGCCGGAAGCCGATAGCTCACCTGTCGAAAGAGCAGCGCAAAAGAATCGTTCGCGGGTGCCAAGGGAAAGTGGTTTACTCCAGCCACGAAGAAGCGAAACCAGTAGTTGATTCTCTGCCCCTGATAGACGGGATGTTTCCCCGCTCTTATCGCTGCCAACTCTGCCACGGAATCCATATCGGCAACAGCGCAACACGAAAGGCTGAAACCATGTCCACATCACTTGTCTCCATCGAAGCGCAGGCGACAAGCTTGCAAGTTGACTTGAAGAATCAGATTGAATCCTTTTTCAAGTCACTCCCCGAACTCAAGTCACTCGTCTCCATGAGCGAGGCTCTTGTTGTCCAGTCCAAGGCCATCAAGGTCGGGCGCAACGACCCTGACGATTCCAACTACCGCGCGGCCACCGAGCAGACTCAGGCGCTCAAGTCCGTGGTGGATGAGATCACCGAACTCTTTGAACCGTTCGCGGCTGGACTGTTCAAGGCGCACAGGACGGTGACTAAGCTCCGGGGCGACAACCTGGAGGCGGCCGAGGGCGAAGTGAAGCGCCTCAAGACCGAGCGTGAGGGATTCGCCGCGGAACAGGAGCGGATGCGCCGTGAAGCCGCGCAGAAGGCCCAGCAAGAGGCTTACGAGCGGGAACAGACCCGATTGATGGAGGAAGCCCGTCAAGTCGCCGCTACGGGCAACGCAGCCGCCGCAGAGGAGATTCTGGAAGAGGCTGTAAATCTCGAAGTTGCTCCGGTGGTGTTGCCGTCAACCGTTCCAGAGATTCAGGGAACGTCCTTTCGGACAAAGTGGAACTGGGAGATGGTGGATGCTACCAAGCTCAAGGCTGAATTCATCACGCCGAAGGAAAAGGAAATCGGCCAGTTGGTGAGGTCGATGAACAAGGCGGCGGAAACTCTCGTGGGCTCCGGCGCAATCCGGGTGTGGGAATCAAAGATCATTGTGGGGTAGGCGTGGAAGATCGGGGTTATCAGTCGGATTGTCTACTGGCGAGTGTCAAGCACCGTCGAGCTGGCCTAAACCGCCAACTCATAGTGATGGCGACCGGACTCGGCAAAACACGGGTGGCATCTCGCGTTAGGGAGTATCACGGATTCCACAAGCGGGGGATGTTTTTAGTTCACATGGAAACGCTGGCGGTTCAGGGATCGATGGCGTTCCAGAAAGCCAACCCGCAACTCCGCATCGGGGTAGAAATGGCAGGGTCATGGGTCGATATGGATAGCCTGTATCCTCCAGACATAATCATCGCGTCGGTGCCGACATTAGGGAGAAAGGGATCGGATCGCCTCCGGCGTTTCGATCCCTTCGACTTCGACTTCATCATCCAAGACGAGGCGCACATTGGCATCTCAGATTCCTTCAAGCGGGTCTATGACCACTTCGGCCTACTTGAGCCCAACCCTGACGGGCTGCTGTTTCTCGGCATCACCGCCACGCCGAACCGCTCAGACGGCAAGGGCTTGCGGGAACTGTTCGATGTGATCGTCTTTGACATGGGCATCCAGAAGGGTATAGCCGACGGCTGGCTGTGCGATCTGGTGGGATACCGGGTGGACGGCAACGCGAAGCTCGACGGCATCAAGACCCGGCTCGGAGACTTCGCGCAGGATGAGCTAGAGAAGTCTGTCAACACTCCAGAGCGGAACGCCATCATCGTAAAAGAGTGGTACAAGGTTGCCTACGGGAAACGGACCCTAGCGTTCACGGTGGACGTGCAACACGCGCTCGATCTGGCGGCGGCGTTCACGGCCCATGGAGAGCCAGCGGAAGCGGTTTGGGGAGACGACCCGCAGCGGCATGAAAAGATTCGCCGGCATAAGACCGGGGAGTACAAAGTCCTTTGCAACTGCAACGTCCTTGCCATTGGCTACGACGATCCTGAAATCCAGTGCATCATCTCAGCGGCGCCGACTAAAAGCGAACTGCGCTATGTCCAGCAGATCGGGCGCGGCACTCGCATCTGCGACGGGAAAGAAAACTGCATCGTGATTGATGTCGTGGACAACTGTAAGAAGCACTCCCTGACGACCATCTCTACCCTGCTCGGACTGCCAAAAGACTTGGACATGAAAGGCGAGTCGTACTCGAAGGCGAAGCAAAAACTCGACCGGATGGCGGCTGAGTTCCCAACGGCCAACGTGCAGGACATCAAGAGCCTCGACCAACTCAAGAGCATCGCAGAGAACATCTCCCTTTTCCAAGTCAACTACCCTCCAGAGATTGCGCGATTGAGTGAACTGGCGTGGCGGAAATCTACGGATGGGTACATGCTGGCAGTGGGTCGGGATCTCGTGCAGGTGGCTCAAGACTTGCGCGGCGACTGGGCAGTGAAGGGGAAGGTAGGGGAAGCGGTAGCAGACTTCACTTCGCAGAACTTGCCGGGAGCGATGAGCCTTGCAGACCGGTGGGTGCTCGACAATGGAGGCGTGAAGCCGTTGCTGGCGCGGGATGCACGATGGAGAACCAGACCAGACCCGCCGACAGAAAAGCAGTTGGGACTCGCGAGAATACTTCGGATAACAGTTCCTCCCGGCACCACCAAAGCGCAATTATCTAACGCGATTGATATCAAGAAAGCACAGATGAGGGTGAACGCATGAGGGAAATGGTAATCACATCGCACGATACGGTCATGGGGGCCGAGATGATTCTACCCATGCAACGCCAGTGGGGAGAATACGACAAGTTCCTCGAGGCCAAGCGATTCACGCCGGTTGTCTCCGGCCTTACCGAAGTGCCTCCGCTGTGCCCTGCGATGTTCCCGCACCAGCGCGACGTGACGGGGTGGGCATTGCGCCTGGGCCGTGCGGCTGCGTTTCTGGGCACGGGCATGGGAAAGAGCTTGATTGAGTTGGAGTGGGCGCGATGCGTCTACGAACATACTGGGGTGCCGGTACTGCTGTTGGCCCCGCTCGCCGTGGCCTACCAGATGGTCACAGAGGGCCAGAAGTTCGGCATCCACACTAAATACTGCAAACATCCCGAAGACGCAGCAGATGAGCATATCGTGGTCACAAACTACGAGCGGTTGGAGCACTTCGATGCGGAGGATTATTCCGGGGTGGTGCTGGACGAATCGAGCATATTGAAATCGTTCGACGGGGCAACACGGCAAGCACTGATTGACACCTTCCGCGACACCCCATACAAATTGGCGGCGACGGCGACCCCAGCCCCGAACGATCACATGGAACTAGGCAACCACGCGGAGTTCCTAGGGGTTATGACCGCGACTGAGATGCTCTCGATGTTCTTTACACACGATGGGGGGGAGACGCAGAAGTGGCGACTCAAAGGCCATGCCCGCACGGAGTTCTGGAAGTGGGTTTGCTCATGGGCCGTCAACATTCGCAAGCCGTCAGACGTGGGTTACGACGATGGGCCGTTCATTTTGCCCCCGCTTCGATATCACGAGCACATCGTGGACGTGGACACGCCGAGCGAAGGGATGCTGTTCGCTATGCCAGCGGAGACGTTAGGCGAGAGGCTGGCTGCGAGACGTTCCACTGTGGATGATCGCGTGAGGGAAGTTGTGCGGATCGTGGAAGCGGAGCCGGAAGAGACTTGGCTGATTTGGTGCAATCTTAATCGGGAGAGCGAGGCCATCAATGCGGCCATCCCTGATTCGGTTGAATTGACCGGCTCAGATCCACCAGAAGAGAAAGCGCGTCTTTCCTTGGAGTTCGCACAAGGCGAGATTCCCGTGATGGTGAGCAAGGCTTCAATCCTGGGGTTTGGAGTGAACTATCAGGTTTGCTCGCACATGATATTCGCCGGGGTAAATGACTCATGGGAGCAGTTCTTTCAGGCAATCCGCCGTTGCTGGCGATTCGGGCAAACCGAGCCCGTTCACGTTCACATCATCGCCGCATCGACAGAGGGAAACGTACTCGAAAACCTGAAACGGAAAGAAAGAGAGGCTGAGAACATGGCGGAAGAGATGCAAGCCAACATGCAGGACTTGACGCGGATGAACTTGCACGGCACGGTGCGGAGCGTCTCAACTTACGAGCGGGAGTGCAATAAAGAAGACGATTGGGAGATGCACCTTGCCGATTGCGTAGAACTGGCGCGGGAGCTTCCCGAGAACAGCATCCACTATTCTGTCTACTCCCCACCATTTGAATCGCTCTACACCTACTCCAATTCAGAGCGCGACATGGGAAACGCGAAGAATACGGATGAGTTTTGGCAGCATTACAAGTTCCTGATTGCCGAGCAGTACCGCGCACTCATGCCGGGGCGACTCGTCTCCATCCATTGCATGAACCTGCCCACGTCCAAAGTCCGCAATGGGTTTATCGGGATCAGGGACTTTCGGGGCGAGATTATCCGCGCATTTGAAGAGGCTGGATTCATCTACCATTCCGAGGTCTGTATCTGGAAAGACCCTGTTACCGCTATGCAGCGCACCAAAGCCCTTGGGCTGCTCCATAAGCAGATTCGCAAGGACTCGTGCATGAGCCGTCAGGGGGTGCCGGATTATCTTGTGACCATGCGGAAGCCGGGAGAAAACCCGGAGCGCGTAGGGCACACGTCCGAAGAGTTCCCGGTCCAACTATGGCAGCAATACGCATCCCCAGTCTGGATGGACATTAACCCGTCCGATACGCTGCAATACCGTTCGGCGCGGGAACACAACGATGAGCGCCATATCTGCCCTTTGCAGTTGGAAGTCATTCGCCGTGCCGTCAAACTGTGGACGAATCCAGGCGATGTGGTTTGGAGTCCGTTCGCGGGAATCGGCTCTGAGGGTTTCGTTGCGCTGGAGATGGGCCGCAAGTTCATCGGGAGCGAATTGAAGCCGAGCTACTATCGCCAAGCGTGCAAGAATCTGGCGGCAGCACTGAGCGCGACGGCGGGGCTGTTCGCTGATAGGGAGGATAGTGACGACTCTCCAGATTGTTAGACTCTTCCACGGAAAGCCTTCCGGCAACTGGAAGGGGCGGCCCTGCTTTCAGGCTAAGTGCCCATCACACAAAGACCGTATGCCCAGTCTCAGCATCACCCAGGCCCGGGAAGGGGCGACGTTCTTGCATTGCTTCCGTGGATGCACCATAGAAGAAATCATGGGAGCCAAAGGGCTGACGTTCTCAGACCTGTTTGAAACCAAGCGGGAGATGACACCTGCCATCCGGCAGCAGATGCGGGATGAGGAACTGTTGACCTACTGGACTAATCGAAGAAAAGAAGCAGTGTTGGCGTTTGCCGCTACACGTCCAAAGGTTCCGCGTGAACTGTGGGGTGATGCGACTGATCCTGATGACTTCATACGCAAGGGAGGGGATTACCGGAAAGTCCTTAGATGTTTGGGGGCTGGCTGGGGTGCCTCCGATGTGCCAGGGTACGCGGATTTCACTAAAAGAATTGAGCATATTCGCTGTAAACTCTATCCAGATGAAGCCGCACGAGCCCGCCGTGAATCAGAAACCCAACGCATCATCCGAGACTATGGATTTGAGGAGTTATGGGAATGTCTTCCGAAAAACCTGTTCGTGTAATTTCGCATGACCCGCTACAAGCCCCTGATTGGTCCGAACTGAGGTCGATGGTCGCAGAAGTGGCAGGGAAGCGTCTGACGGGCTTCCTGCGCGGCCTAGATGGGGTAGAGAAGCAAGTCTTCGCGCTCCGCGGCATGGCAATGCTGATTGTCGAGGAGCGGGAGTTGTACCGCTGGGTACTCGATGAGGAAGTGGGGGACTACTACACCAGTTTTGACCGCTGGATGAAGCAGGAGCTACCAACAAGCTGGGGATATTGCCGGGACGCTCTCCGGGCCGTCAAAGAACTCAAGGATATGCCGTTTGAAGACCTTCTCCAGATCAAACGAGCGAACCTGGAACAACTCAAGAAAGTCTCATCCAACGTTCGCATCCTTCCTGAAGTCGTCGCCGCGGCAAAATCCCTCCCCGAAAAGGCGTTCGTCAGCCAGATGAACGAAAAGCACAACCAACATCTCGAAACGAAGATCCCTATCGTCATGGCCCCCACTGAGGACGTTGCCGAGTTTAAGACGGCGTTGGCACTGGCGATACTGTGTGAGGGCTGCACAACCCGCGCAGAGGCCATCCGCGCCGTGAGTGTCAGCTACATACAGAATCACCAAGACCAACTGGAGCACAGCGCATGAAACACGCTGGCGGTAGACCGTGCCAACCTGAGCCTTACGCATGGATGATGCGATTCGGAGTCGTGCTCACAAGTCCACGGCGATTGTTGACCTCTCGCTTGTGCTGGCAGCTCTGCCAGTGCAGGAGCGATGAGGCGTGGCGCTTGATATTGGGAGTGTCGCTTAAGAATCGAACAAAGCAACCTCTGCCCCTCGGCGAGCGGTGAGCCCAATGTTCGTCACGCCATTCACATGATTCCAGCGGGGGATTTGATTCGGCACCTCATCCCACCCGTGTGCCACCATAATTCTAAGCGATGCTATCCCTAAGTTGTAGGCAAAATCTACCAGCGCGTCGAACTGGTTTTGTGTGCAGTCGGTTGGAATGACCGCGTTTACTGCTGGCTCGTACCTGGTGGCAAGGTCTTGGCGAAGAAGCAGGTCGGCCTGATCCCGAGAGATTTGCAGTGGGGCGGCCTCTCCGGCTTGCTGATCGTGCCCATATCCCCATTGCAGACGGCCGTTATCGCTACAGGGAAGCGCAGAGAATCCTTCGTTGCTTTTGATGAGCGTGATTCCGTTGTCGCTGGTCTGCATGCTACGCGCTCGGCGCCGTGAGTTTGGCGATTTCCGCCTGCGCGGTTGCGGTAATGTTGGCATCGACCGCATTTGCTGCGGCGAGAATATCGGCCAGCGGCTTGAGGGCGTTTGCGTTCGCCTGCTGGATGCCGTTGTAAATCTGGCTGAATATCTGGATGCCGAGGGCGGCGAGATTGGCGATGGCTACCGGGTCCATTAGTTTCCTCCCAGAACGGTTGCGATGACGTTCAGTGCGGTTTTCGCGCCAATCATGGCGAGATCGAAGTCTTGCCTGGCAGTAGCGGACTTGATGTGCAAATCGCCATCGGCCTGCAACTGCGCGATGCCGGTGATTGCTGTATTGGCGCAGGTCACAGCCGCCCCAGCGGTCCCAGCTGCTCCAATACAGGTGTTGGTGGTCTGGTCGAGCGTTGCGATAGTCTCGACAGATTGCTGGATGAACAGGTGGTCGGAGTCTGAAATGACCACACATCCGGCAGTTCCCGCTTGCGCGCATGCCTTGCCCTGATTGTAGGCCGCGATCTCGCCCTGCTGAAGGCCTTGGACGACGATCATTGCCTGTTCTGAGGCTGTGGCTGCTTTCTGGAGTTGCGATTGGTTGGCGGGGCAGCCAGTAAGCAGGCTGGCGCATAGGACGCAAAGAAAGACGGCGATTCTCTTCATGATTTCTCCTTCACCGGCACTGCTGCCGGGTCGATGGGTTCGAGTTCCGCCGCGACGTTCTCTACTTTCGTAGCAGGCGGGAACGTGGCGGGCATGGTTAGATTGGGCGGCATCCGGTAGAGATGCGCGAGCGCGGCAATGGCGGCAGTGGCAGCGTATCCAGTGAGCTTGTTGATTCCGCCCCGCGTCCAGTCGATCTTCCCGGAGGCCATCTCGTCCTGAATCCCTGAGACAATAGCGCCGACCGCCGCGCTGGATACAGTAACGAAAATCGGATTGCTGCGAATCTTTGCCCACAACGCAGTCAGCTTATTCATGGTTGTCCTTTTTGTCTGCGCGGTCCATTGCAGAGTCGCGGCCTTCAATGTTGCCCTCTGCGCGGTCTGCTCTGCTGCGATATTCCAGCAAGCCATCGGTTTTGATCGCCAATCTTCGAATACCTAAGCGATTCCAGATTACACCGGCAGAGCCAAGGATGCCAAGTACCCACCCGCCCCATCCTTCGATGTTTTCCTTGGTAATCATTTTGGCTTCACTCCCTGCTCTGCGAGCCATTCCGCATGCTTCTTGTCCAGTTCGATTCCCGTCTTGGTTGCGGGCGTCGGCTGTGGCGGAACAGGGAGCGGACTCGGGTTATTGGGATCAGGCTGGATCGGCGGGTTCGGCTTCGTGGGCATTGGTCACCTCAGTGGGAATGGACTGTCGAGGTCTGCGGAGGAAACTGCGTAGAGGATACCACCGACGGGTCAAGTCTGCTTACCTTTCCACGTGCTTCGAGCGAGCCGAACCAGACACCCAGCGCCACTATCGAGATGCTGATAACCCACGCCACCACCTTGAGCACTAAAGTAGCGCCGCTGATCTGGCCGGCGAGGTTGGACATCTCTGTACCCAGATGAGCCTGGCCTTGCTTGAGCGATTCAATGTCGCCCCGGTTCTGCGCGTGATGAGCGTCCATCAGTTGCCGCAAGCCGTCCGCTTCAGTGCTTCCCATCTGCGTCTCCTTGTTGACCACGTTCCCTCTTCCTTTGCGGGCCAAGTTTTTATACCGGGCCATAAACCCAGAAGATCTTCCCGCTCTGGCACTTCGCGAACACCACATTCTTTGCCCACTGACTCTGATGCTGGAAGACCTCGGCGTTCGATCCGGTGCAATTTGTATTTGGAATCGTGCCGGTGTTCTGCCATGTCACACCGTTGTCGCTGGAGACTAGATTCCATTTCGTGTTCGAGGTGTGCTCTTGAACGCTCCAATAGAATTTAGTCCCATAGAGCCATCCCATTGAGGAAATCCCATTCTGGAAGGCCACGCAATGAGTCCCGTCATAGGGGTAAACGCACGTGCTATTGGTCACGGCTCCAGTGGAGAGGTTCATTGACGAGACGCCATTGGGGTACGTCGACGTCTGCTGGATGAGCAGCACAGAGGAATCGGACGCAAGGCTGTTGCCATTGCCTGTGTAGCCTGAAGTTAAATACTGGCCACAGGAAGCAAAGCTGGTGGGGAAGCCAAGCAGCACGCCCTCGCCGAAGGTGAATAGGCGCTCCGTTCCGCTAAGCACCGCGTCGTTGATCGTATAAAGACTGCCGGCAGTGCGCGAACCGCAGATGGAGAGCGTGTAGACATTCGCCGCCACATTTGAAAATGTCGTCCCGCCAACAGACGTAGACCGCCAGATATTGCCGCTCCGGGCGGGGATGAAATAGCTGTATCCAGCCACGTCTTGCGCGAATTGATAGATATCGCTCCCGCCCGTGGTGGAGGAAGTGTACCCGCCAACCGGACTCCACGACGGCGATACCGTGGAACCGTTCCAGACAAGAACATCCAGAGCGGTCGCGTTGTTGGTGCTCGTGTTATTGCTCATCGAAAATAACACGTTTCCGCTCCCATCGACGAACAAACTTACTCCGTATTCGGTCCCGCACGCTGTGCATGTGGCCGATGTGATCGTACCCAGAGCGACCCAGCTATTCGCTGAGGGATTTGCAGCGAGAGACGCTGTATCCCAACGGTACAAATAAGTGACCCAGTTTGGACTGGTGCCTGTCGTCACTTCTGCATAGGTGTAATTGTCAGCCTGGTTCGAGAACAGATTCCCGCCTGCCGATAGAGATGTGAAAATGGACGGCATGGCGATCTGATTCCACGCAGGGACGGGCGTTATCGGCGCTGGCGCCGGGCCTAGAAAGACACTTCCATTCACCAGCGTGTCATTCTGCGCCAGCGCTATCGAGCAACAGAGGATCGCGAATATCAGGATGTTTTTTACTGTATCCATGTCGGCACCATCGCTGTCGCTGCTGCGCAGTTCGTTCCTGAAGTTGCTTGCCCCAGACAAGTTGCACTCGCTGTTGCGCTGTAGACAAACCCCATCATGAACGAGTAACTACTGCCACCCGTGCATGCGGACCCGCAGCTAATTAACGATCCAGTGTTGGGATTGCCACCTAGACCATTCACCCCGAGCCGCACAAACGAGGTCGAGAACTCGCCCGGCGTTGCTGTGGCAACCACCGTAAATTCCGCTCCGTTGCCTATAGCCGTGGCCGAAGTGATGGTTCCCGCCGTCTGCTGATAAAGATTCACGAAACCGCTAGAACACGTGTGTCCTGAGATGTTAGCGGTGGGGCAGATCCCGAATGTAAGCTGCCACGTTGGCGTGGCATTTGAGGTAAAGTCGAATGTCCACTTTAGATCAATGCCATGATGAGTTCCGTCTATCGTGTTCGCAGTCGAAGCCGTGGTGACGGTGCAGTAGTCGTTGAAGACCTGAAGCACTGTAGCGCCCGATTGATTGCCCACAAGATCGGTTCCCAAGGACGTGTTCGTGGTGGGAGTGCAGGCATTGAAGAGCGCTGAAAGCGAGGTCTGCCCGGTGCCTCCATTCGCTACGGGAAGTGTACCCGTGATCGAGTGAGCAAGATCCAATTTCCCGTAAGTTGGGGCTGCTGAGCCGCTCGTATCGTTCTGTAGCACATCATAGGCCGGAGCGTTTGCAAGAGTTGCGGTAACGCTCCCGGTTGAAGCGCTGTTGTTGAGAACTACCGAATCGCCAGTGAAACTGTTTACCCCTCCGCTGGTAAGGTTGGCTGTGCAATATCCAGCCGCAGCCGCGGATAGGAAACTCGGGGTGACTGTGGAAACGTAAGTCGCTCCGGTTGCATAGGCATAGGACGTGATGGCGAGAGTAGTTTGTGTCGTGCTTGCTCCCGTCCAGCATTGGGTGATGATCGAATTGTAGTTCGCATTCGGGACCGTCAAACCGGCAACGGAGATAGTGCAACTTGTAGCCGAGGCGCTAAAGGTGCAGTCTGGATTCAATGCGCTGCCGCCGCTTCCCCCACCGCCGCCACTGCTGTTGATTGTCTGGTTTGGCCATGAGCCGGTGATTGTAACGTTGGTTCCGGCAACAAGCGCTGGAGAGGATGTTCCGGTTCCCCCATTCGCTACAGCGAGCGGCGTGGTAACTGCGACTAGCTGCTTGCTTGAATTAGTGCCCACCAGTGTTGCCGATGCTGGAATCGCCGCGCCTTCAATCTGCACCACCGTGGCTGCGTTGGAGCCGCTGGTTGTTACGTCGCCACTCAGTTCAGCCGCCGTCATAGCGCTAGAGTTGCCGCGCATGAGTCCAGTAAGCGTGCTTCCAGTTCCAGTGCCGCCGTTGGCGATAGATACTGGTGTCGTGATTCCACCACCCGAAGAATTGTACTGCGGCGTCAACAGCACATTTTGGGTTCCCGTTCCCGCTGTGACCGCGATTCCTACTATCCAGACGCCGGTTGGCGGTGCTGATGTATAAGCCGTTCCTGAGTCGTGAACGTCGCCCCTCGTGGTTGTTCCTGTCACTACCCAGTCGTTGGCCACTGCGGTATTTTCAAAAACAAGATTTTGCACGCCAATGGGCGAGAGATAGCAGTTGCCGGTTGTGCCATATCCCGTTTCGACGGGGAAGGCAGGGACTGTGGTATCCGTGGTGAGAGGAAGAATGCAGTTCCCGGCGCTGTTGATCTTGGCCAGGTGCGCCTGTAAGGTTCCCGTGGTTCCGTCATTTGCGATTCCGCCGCCAGACTTGACGCTAACTACCGTCAGATTTCCGGCGCCGTCTGAAAGCGATTGCGGATCGCAAGTTGCGGTCGTTCCTGTCGAAGCCGCGCGGAACATTCCGCCCGCAGTTCCGCAACTGCTCACGGTCCCAGAACCTGCCGCGTTGGCCAGAACGAATTGGTCCGTAGCGATGTCGGTTGAGTTATCAGCGAGAGCCTGCGTAGTCGCAGTAGTTCCATTCGGCAGTGCGGGGGTTCCGCTGAGATTGGATGCGGTTCCTGTCGTGTTCTGGTTGAGCGTCGGAAAGCTGGTCATGTTCGCCGCGCTTATCGTCGGAGCCGTCTGGTAAGAGGGTGCGCCCGCTCCCCCGCTCGCCGGACCCGCCAGGACCGAGTTCTGCGCCGCATTGGACAGGGAAAAACTGAGGGCCGGTGTGCTCGTTGCCGTGGCCACGCTGCTCGTAAACAGCGGCGAAAGATTTCCCGCGCTGAAGCTGGTCACCGTTCCCGCTCCACTCGGCGTATGCCAGTTGCCGTCAGCTCCGCAATACTGCGTTGACGTTCCTCCGGTTGCGCAAGTCACCACCTGGCTGTTTGCGCTGCTCTCCGATGTGATGGCAGTGCCGCTGTTAATAGCAATGGAGTTGGTTTGGATCCCTCCGGCTGGCAACGATCCCCACCCATTATCATTCTCTGTGTACCGATCCCCTTGCTGAGTTGTCAGAAGAGGTTCGCTGACGGTTAAAGTCCCGGTCCCAGTCACGCCCTGTAAATAAATGGCAAAATACGGCCCCCCTGTATTTGTGGCGACGTTCGCAGCTGACATAACACGTTGATTTGTGCCGTTCACAGCCTGGTAGCTGTGGTAAAAGGTTCCGCATGAAGTTGTTGTGCAAAGGCCCACATAAACATGGCCTCCGGTGATGGTCGAAGCGTTGACCCCTGCACCAAAATAGTAGGAGGTTCCAAGTTGAAAATTGGGGATGGCAGTGGGAACGACAATAACGCCTGTTCCCGCAGTGCCGGATAGATTGTAACTGAATGCGTTGTCACCATTCGCACCAACCCCGCCAACCACCGTAACCCCGCTTGGGCAGGTCCAGTAGATTCCACAACCAGACTTCATGTCCGTATCTGGGAGCAGGTTCACGGCCTGCTTGGCGGGGTTGACAAGCAACCAGTAAGTTCCATATTGGTCCTGAACGTCAACGCAGGTAAATGGCTGGAGTACGTTGGGCACATTCAGATTTGTCGATCCCACCGTCAATGTTTGCGTGACTGAGGTCTCGCTGCAAGCCCTAAACTCGCGCCCATTGGCGAAAGCGGTTGCTGCGGGAATCACTATCGGGACCGTACTCCAAATTGTTCCATCGGCAGGGCCAAAAGTGGCAGTCCCGCTGGTTACGTTTCTCAGATTCGGCAAAAGCCCCGCTCCGGGTCCGAACATCGGCTGCATTACCGATAGAAAGGCGTCGGCGAGGTGAGGGTGACCACCGATAAAGAATGTGTTCCCAGCTATAGTGCAAGTGGTGCTGTTGGGGTGCAAGCCGGGGAGTGACGACGCGATTGTCGCGCATCCGTTGGGCAACGTCGCGGCGGCCATGTCGCTATTCAGCGTAGCGTAGTCAAGATCGACAAATGCTCGTACATTCACGAAGAAGTCGAGCGCGCCATCGGCGAGAAGCTGATTGGCCACCGTTTGCACCACAGTGTCATACGCTGCCGTAGCGGCAGAAGAGGTGTCTGCGCTTTGGCGGATGGTTCCACCTAAAGCGAGCCGCGGGGGATTCTGCGTCAAGCTCGAAAGGTTGGTGTTGATTATCTGGGTAGGCGCCCCTTCCCAACCAAACACAAAGCCATTGCCGCTCGTGCAGTTGGCTGTGCATGTAACGATAAACGTGTGTGTCCCGCTTCCCGTGCCAACGAACCTTTGCGCAAACATGGTTGGGTTGGTCGGATTGTTTATCGTCCCTACCGTTTGCCCACTGAACCCATAGCCGTTCACCGTGACTGGGCTTCCCCCATCCACTACAACTGTCGCCTGCTGAGTTCCGTTGTAGGTGGCGAGCCAGTTGAGATAGAGGGCCGTCGATGAGGTAAGCGTGGTGCAGCTAAGCGATGCCCCGGCTGATTGCAACTGAAGCGTGGTCACATTGCCGTAGGTGCCCGTTGCCACGGTTCCACTTGTAGTACAGGAGGCCGCAGAGTAGTTTCCCCCGCTGATTGTGTTCTCGACAGGGATGGTCCTATTGGCCGCCAGAGAATATAGCTCCGCAGTGGCGTTCGCCACGCCGCCAGCGTTGGTACCCAGAGTGTTGGCGTCGTTGACGCAGCACAAAACTGTGCTCCACATATTTCCAGTTCGCGAAGGCGCCGACAGCGAGTATGCCTGAGCCACCATATCTGCCGCTTGCGATCCGGTCACAGCGACATTTGTACCATTCGCTCCAAGCTGAGCGTTCATCAAATTGACGTAGCATCCGCCTGGGTTGTCCGGCGCAAATGACCCGTTGCAACCCGTGATCGAATCACCTATATAATTATTTCCCGGCAGAGAGTATGCATTGCCGCCATTGCCCCAGGATGGATTTGTACTTCCATTCTGAATCACCGTTCCGTAACCGCCTCCAGCGGGCAAACTCCCGCCGCCAGCGCAGCCCGCAATAATGCTCCCGTCTGTCGCCCAGCAGTTCGATCCTGATCCGCCGCTCGGCGCGCTTACCCCGGAAATCGTCAATATGCCAGCCGGGGAGATGGTAGATACAACGCCACTGTTCGATTCAGCGGCCTGCGTTGACACAAAGAAATTTTGAGACAGATCGAACCCGAAAGAGCCAGCAATGCTGTTTGGATTCGCTATACCCACACTCCCGCTTACGATAGCGCCGCTTCCGCCGGAAGCTCCCGTTATCGTCAATGTTGGCGGGATTGTCCATATACCGTTTGTTGTGACAGTGCAGGCCAGGCCTCCAGTGCCCGACAGGCTGACCGAGCAAGTATCGGCACTTCCTCCGGTTCGCGTACCACCGGAAAGAGCGCAAGTTCCCGGAACTGTATAGCTGCTTCCTCCGCAAACTCCTTTGCTTGGGTTTAAGGTTCCTCCCGTGTTCTTGTTGGAGGCTGTTATGCCTACCCTCTGAGGGAGTGCCAGAGTTGGGCTAACCATGGGGTTGAGATCAATTCCATTGAACCCCGCCGACGTCTGCGACACGGCGTTTATTTGAATACTAGCTTGGCTCTGTGTCCCCGAATTCAAACTGTTTCGGCCAAACGTTATTGCGGGAAGCGAGTAGATACTGTTGAACGAGAAAGGGGAAAACGTGAGGTTCCCTTGACAGGGATTGTAGATATTCATGGAGTATACGGGGTTTGTTCCTGGGAAGTAGATCCACGGGAAGATGTTGGTGCCCAGACCGCCGCAGTCAACGCTTTCGTAGGCAGTGTTGTTTCCACTCGCTACGATTGGCTCTAGGACTGGGTTATGAAGAAAGGGCCGGTCGATGAGGGGCGTAATGGAACCGAGCACCGGGCCCCCACCATTTTGAGTTTGATTCCCATTGAAGAGGCCGGTAAATCCGATAGTAGGCCAGCTAGGCTGAACCTCGAGGGTAACCGTTGCCCCAGTCCCCGCCCCATCGTTTACAGTGACGCTTGGGGCCAGCGTGCAGGACGCGCTCGAAGCATTAGTTATATATGGATTTACGGAGCCGTGGATTTGGAGTGCGCTCACATCGTAACCAAGAACAGGCGGCGTGGTGCATGTCCCTCCGGTAACCGAGAAGGACGGGGACGTGTAGCCTGAGCCCACCGTATAAGATTGGATTTCCACGCTGTAATTGGATTGCGTCTGATTGGAGCCGGAGGCGGCCGACCCAATCTGCACAAAGTTCGTTCCATCATTCCAGACACTCACGGTAGCGCCATTAGGAATGGTGACGCCGGTTCCACTTGCCCCTATGATCTGGATTGCCTGGGCACCTGTAGTGGCGTTCTCAATCGTGAAAGGAAAAGCCCCGGTGGGGGAGATGAGATTGCGCGTGGCGGTGAGGCTGGTCGAAGAAGTCGCTTTGATATAGAACGCGCTTGTCTCCTGCGCCGTCATCGTGCGGTCGGCATCTGAGGAAAAGATGAGAATGCCATTGTTGACGCACGGGAACCCCTGACATCCAATGTTGCCAGTCAGGTTGATCTGCGGGGCCGGAATCTGGGCAGCGCATGACGCGCAAACCGCCAGCACGAATCCAATCAGCTTCCTCATTTAGCTTGCCACCTTGATATTGAATGTGCCAGTCAGCGGATTCGTAGACTGGTAAAGGAACATACTCACCACCACGCCATTGACGTTTGTAAAGCTGACGGCGGTCGGTGTGTTGAACGCGAAAGGAAATCCAGTTCCGGTATCCACGAAAGTATGCGAACCGCCAATAAGCAGCAGATAGACATTTTGACCGGAGGGTGCGAAAGGTCCGAACACGGAGCCTACCGATTCAGATCCTAATTGGAGGGTCCCCAGTGCTGCGCTATTGCTGAGAATGGCCGTTGTGCCGGAAGCGGTGACTGTGGAGGTCGCGCCAGAAGCGCCCAATCCGCCGAAGATGCGTGGCTGCCACTGATAAGCCTGCGTTGCGGTCTGCGTAGACGTTCCAATGGCCGTCAGGGTGAACGTCGTTGTGGCGATAGCGTTATGTGAGAAGCTCCCGGTGATCGTTCCGCTGGCAAACGGACTTGTCAGGTTGGTAGGAGAACTAATTCCGTCCGTATTGGTGATCGCCGCGCTCGATGGAAGCGCCGAGTAGGTAGCGGAACAAGCCGGATTAACCACATGAAAACCCAGCTCCACAGTCCCGTTGCAGCCAGTAAAGCTGGTGATGGAGAACGGCGCGCTGGATGCACAATTGGCTGGACTCACGGACCACACTCCTGAATCTACGCGCGGACACCCGGTAAGCGCGTGGCTGTCGAGTCCCAAGCCGCCGTTGACTGGCTGCACTACGCCCTTGACCTGGGGCGCTGGGATGGTCGTATTGAGGTTCACCTGGGCGTGGGCGATGCCGCCAAGCAGTGCAATCAAGAGAAGCAGTTTCTTCACGTCGGCCTCCTAAGCCAGCGAATACCAGATTGTGCCGACCAGCGTTCCACCAGTGGCCAGATTCCACACCAAAGACTGTCCGGGCAGGCATTCCATCCATGGGACGCCCGTCGCTGGCAATGCCAGATTCCCCGCTGCGCTGAAAATGATCTCACCCGGAATCGCAGTCGTGCCCGATTTTGGGATGATCGTTTCAGCCGCGCTCGAATGTAGCTCGATCTGCCAGACGCGGATGGAGCCGATGCCAGTTCCGAGTTGGCCGCCGGTGACCAGCGTATTGTCGCCCGCGGTGACGGCCGTTGTAATTGCCAAGCGAAGTAGATTGTCCTTTTGCATGGTGCCTCCCTAGAATTGCCCGGTAAGTGCTTTCAGTGTAGCCGAAGTTGAGTTCTTTGCAGGTTTCTTCTGCGCGTTGACCCTCGCCGCTGCGCCCTGCACCGCTGCCAACATCCGGGGCGTGAACTGCTGAAGGCTTGGCGAGTTGAGTTGCGCGGAGAGCCGGGGGCGTGCGCCTGCGAGTTTTGGGGTGAATGGCTTGGTGATCACTGCTGGCCTCTGGTAAGAGCAAGTATGCGCTGAATTTCAGGCGGCAGGGTAACTTGCGGGATCGCAACGCCACTCTGCGGAACATTCGCGGGAATCTGGGGAGCATTTGCCGGCAGCACGGTAGGAGCGGATGGCGTCTGTGGCGTCGGGTCCGGCAAATCCGATAGGAATTTGCGAATCAGGTAGTTCGGCTGCGTGAGTGGCTTCTGGCCTAGTAGCTTCTCCGCGATCAACTGTCCAGCGCCAGCAACGGGTCCGGCCTTCAACGCGCGACCCCCTGTAACAACTTCCGCAGCTCGGGTAGCGATATTCTTAGGCTCGTCCGCGATGGCCTGCTGAGCGGAGAGAGTCTGGCCGAGCTTGGCCGCGCCCTCCTGCTGATCGAGAAGCGCTGACTGTTGAGCCTTGATGGGACGGAAGTCAACGCCGCTGGCTTGCTGCATCTGATCGAAATAGGCGTTTCGGGCCGCATCCGCGGCTTGACGGATTCCAGCCTTTGTCGCGGTTCCTCGTGCTGCCGCAACGCCGTCCTGCTTGTATCCCGCAGCCGCTTCGTTGTTCAGCCATTGACGCAGATCATTCAAGCCGCCCAAGTCCTTCACGGTTCCGAGGCGCTGACTCATCTCCTGCAATGCCGCTGCATCTTCCGGCGCCACTCCGTCGAGGCTCTGCGGAAGAGCGGACCGCACCGCTGCTTGCGTGCTTGTCAAATCGGCAGGGACTCCGGCAAATTTTGCTAGGGTCGCGGCGTGCGGAGCTTCGAGAGCGGAATTCGCTTTCTGCAGAATGGCCTGAAATGCAGCGATGTTGTTCGTCGTGCTGCCGGGCGCTGTCGCCCCGGTTGGGCCTGTCGCAGTCTTTCCAGCAACCAAGTTAGGGTTGTCCGCAGCCGCCTGCCGAATCGCGGAAAGCGTCGAGGTGGCATTGTCCTGCGGAATGAAGTTATCGCCCAAGCCGTTCATGCGGCCCAGTAAGCCGGTATGCGCGGCGAGTTGCGGCTGAGTGTAGTTCTGACCCGGAACAGTGGGAGCGGGCATCAGTTTATTGATTAGTGCCCCAGTTGCCTGTCCAATTCCTACATCCGTTCCCATTCCGACAAGTGCTGACAATGCGCCGCGCTTGTGGGCGTCATTTTCAATCGACCTTGCCCAAGGTCCGGCAATCGGAATGGCATCTTCAAGGCTGCTGAGGCCGGTCGGCTGGTAGTTGCCTTGCGCGTCATAGGGGTCTGCCATATTCAGTCCGCGATTGCCAGCGGCAGATTGCGCACGACCCTGCAACACCGCCGAGACCGATGGCCTTATCAGCATCTTGTAAGCAGTTCCCGCTGGCCCAGCTAGCGCTTCCACCGGGTTCTGAGGCTCGACAAGTTCAGGCAGAGATTTGGCCGCGCTGGTGATGTGATCGATAGCCGTCTGGATGGGACCCATGATGGGATGGTCGCCTAGAAGGCGCTGCAATGCAGTTTGGGGAGCAGCAGGCGAGGGCGCGGCAGAGATGCGCTCTCCAGTCACGGGATCGATCTGCGGCGCAGATGGAGGCGGGGTAGCGATGCGCTCGCCGGTTTGGGGGTCGATTTGGACAGGGGTAGGCATTAGGGCTTGAGCACCCATTTTGTGCCATCTGAGACAAGGCTGTCGCCCGCCGCGTTAGTTTTGGGTGTTCCCGCTGCTGGGAAGCCCGACTGAGGGGCCACATTCGGAGGCCCAGTCTTCCCTTGCGCGACATGACCTTGGAGGATGCCGATATTGTTCAAAGCCTTCTGCGTGAACGCGCGATCGTTCGCCACCAAATCCTGATTGAGTTGCAGCGAGTTGAGCGGCGCGGCCTGATTGGACATAATGCGGTTCATTAGCCCTTCAGTGCCGTTCATGTTGCCGCCATACTTCCGAGCCACGCCGCCAAACTCGCGGGCCTGCATAATCCCAGCGGTCAACTGAGCGCCCTGCGGACTCAAAGCGCCCTCCTGCAAAGCGGATGTGAGCAGCGCCTGCATCGCGCCGGGATTCTTGTCCACTTCGCTCAAGGTGTGCGCAATGGCGATGCGCTGGGCATTATCGTTCAGCACGGCTAGATTGGGTGCAATCTTGTTATCGAGAATGTCCTGGTACTGGAGCACGCCCGTTTTGTCTGACTGGATACCCTTTGCCTGAGTGAACGGGATGTGCGCGGCTCCGCCTTGCAGCGCATCGAGGCCCGAGATGGTAACCGGAGCGCCGTTGGCGTCGGTGGTGTCAAAGGTGCGGTATTTCGCCATCGCCTGAGCGCGCGCATCGGCATTGCGTGGGCCGGTAATCATGGCGGTATCAGGTCCGAGAACTTTCGTCAGATCGGGATTGGTCGGGTCCCCTTTGTCGTAGGAAACGATTTGGCCGCCCACTGAACGCACCCCACGCCGGAGGTAGGAGCCGGGGCCGTACTGAATCTGCTTGCCTTGAAGCGCGGTCGCATTCTTTCCAGCCGCGATATCCTTGGCGTTCTGCAGGGCTTCCATCTTCTGCATGATGGCGGTCGCGGCAGTCATGGGGAGCGTCGTCCCAGCGAATGCACCATACTTCGGATCGTTCGGAATGGCTGTGGGAGCCAGTTGCGATTGCAGTTGGTCGAGCTTCCCGCTGTACAAATCCTGCTGTGACTGCCTCAGTCCTTCCAGCGAATTCTGCTGTTGCTGCTGCAGCCCAATCTTGAGCGCGTTCTGCTGCTTTTCGTAATCGGTAGGGATGCCGAGCTTTTGGAGAGCACCCTGCGTTCCCGCGTAGGCCGCTCCGCCCAGTCCTGAGACAAGCTGCTGGAGAAATGACTTCACTGGACCCGGCTTCGATGGCCCGACCACGTTAGCGGGTGCCGATGGCGGCAACTGCGGGGCAGATGGATCGGGCAGCGATGGAGTCGGCGGAGGCGGTCCCTGCTGAGGGATGATCTGCGACGCCAGCGACGGCATCCCCGGCATTGATGGAGTGGGAGGAGGTTGTTGCTGCGCTATCGGAGCATCAGCGGTAGGAGTCTGCGGCTGCGCGGATGCACTGGACCGCGCCGCCTGAACGAGCGCCAGTATCTTCGCCACTCGCGGGTCGGCGGCGGTGATCGGCTGCTGCTGCGAAAGATCAGGTGTTACCGCAGGTGTGCCCATTACCAGCCCCAGTTTCCAGAGCCAACTTTGCTCACTGCCGTTCCAAGATTACCGAATCCTTGAGCGCCAGCCGCGCCCGCAAATCCCGCCGTCGCGCCGCCGAGAGCTCCGCCCAGCGCCTTCCCGAATTGGCTCCCGAATGTGTTGCCCTGCGCCTGAGTCAGATCACCCAGCGCCGCGTTTGCGCCCTGTCCGTAAGTGCCGACATTCCCCGCATAGGTCTGCGCATTTCCGCTAAGTACCGATGCCGCATTGAACTTGTTTGCGAGTCCCTGCTGGGCATTGTTCAGTGTCACGGTGCGGAGCGAGTCAGCCAGATCGCCAGCCTTCGCCGCTTGCAGGTTGCCGTAGCCAGTCGCCGCCACGCCGGAACCCGGAGTGTTGCCGAGACCCTCACCCCGCGCTGCAAGTTGCGAATTCGCCTGCTGGGTGGCTCCGTTGTACTGGAGCGCATTCTGGTCGAGCGCCTGCGAGTTCAGCGCCGCCATCTGCTGAGGAGTAAAGCCTTGATTGCCGGTAAGATACGGGGAAAGCGCGGTGTTGTTCTGCTGGAGCAGGGAATTTTGCGACGCCTGCTGCTGCTGCTGAAGTTGATTCTGTGTCTGAAGTTGTGCCTTCTGATCCCCGGTAGGCTGGCTCATCGAATCCTCAGTTTCAGTCCGTCTCCCCACGCGGTGAATCCATGACGCAAAGCAAAATCGCGGGTGTTCGGATCACTTGAAAATGCAATCACATCGGCCAATCCTTCAGCGTGAGCACGAGTGAAAGCCGCCGCGGTGAGCTGGTGCTGCGCCGAAGCAAGTTCCATTGGAGTCAAACTGCCGACTGGAACCAGTGATCCCAAGGTCATTGAGAGAAACTGGGGCTGATACATGATAATCCGATTTTCGACTTCGGCGACCATAATTCTCGTGCAAGGCAAAGTAAACACGTCATTAGGGAACCCTTTTCCGCTAGAATCGACGGCCAGAACGAAGGCCGCTTTGTCTTCCTCGTCGTACATTCGGAGAGGACGCACCCAGACGTGCTTCATACGCTCTGCCCCGTATAGGTGCCAGTTCCGAGCCCCGAAGCGCCGACGTTCGCAGTGAAGAATATCAGCCCTTCCGTGATGCGCTCGTTGGTGGTAAGCCTTTGGGTTCGACTTGCAGCCGAGATAAGAAGCGGCGTTGCTGCCGGCGAGAACGCGAAGCCTGGGGCACCTGCATCGCCAGCAGCAAAGGATAGGCTCTGCGGCTGCGCGATGGCCACGAACGAGGAGAATCCATACTGCACCCCAGCCGTCAAGCCGCCAATGGTCATCGAGCCGGAGGTAATCGAGTAGTTTGACCCGTCAGCACGGCGGATTGCAAGTAGTTTAGAGCCGTTCGATCCATCCCAGTGGATTGTGATCGCGCTTCCGGTGGATGTGAAGGCGAAATTTCCCTGCACCACGAATGCAAATGTGGAGCCGGTTGCAGTGATTCCGGTCGGGGCAATCGTGCCGGAGGTGGTTACAGCCCCTTTTGCTGGCACCGCAAGCGTCGAGTTTGAGAACGTCTGCCGTCCAGCGATTGAGGTAGGATAGCCAGCCTCAAGACGCGACAGACGCGCATCATCGGTGTTCGATAGCTTCGAGTTGTCGGGAAATGCCAGAAAATTATTCATGTTCGCCAGGCCAAATCGAAACTGTACATCACCCATCCATCCGCGGACTCTCCCCACTGAGATTGGAATGCAATGCGCCTGCCACTCGGTACCGCCTGGTCAACCATCCAGCGCTTCGGGATGATATACCGCTTCTGGACTGTCTGGTCCTGATATTGCGGGTCGCAGATGTTCGCGGAAAGGTCAAAGAATTGGTCCTGAGTCGATTGGCCCGGATCGTCGTCCACGATGCAGCCGAAGAATTGGGGGATGAGCGGAATGTATTCCTGTCCCTGCTGAACCGTCGAGACTTCCATGTCAAACTGAGACACTTTGCGCACTTCCGCTGCATTTCGCGCCATTGTGCCGCGCCCCGGAACGATGGCCAGCAGATTTGACACCACCGTATCCCTATAGAGCGTCCCGTCATCGTCGAATAGGTCGGGGTCCAGATACATCACATGCCCGCCGTCGAAGGCTGCAATGAGTTCGATATTGCCCTCCGTCAATTCGCCCGATGTGATCGCGGTCATGCGTCCACCGAACAGCCAGGGCGTGTTCCACTGGTTCAGATCGAGGTTGTAGACATAGAGAATCGAGCGCACTGCATCGAGAACGTAAATCCAGTTGAACAGTTTGGACTTGTGGAAGCCGATGAATGCTTGCGAAAGCGTCAAGGAAGCCAAGTCGGGGCGGATGTTATCACCGAATTCGCCATCGGACGATGACCATCCCTGCTTCGATGTGTCAATCCAGTAAACATTGTCGCCCACAGAGAGGATGTTTACTGGATACCGCGTCCCGCCGCCCTGCAACAGTTTCGACTTACGGAACGTAGCCAGAGAATCGCCGGAAACCTGCCAGAACTGCTCATCGAGCCCAATATCGACCCCATTTGACGTTACCGCCATGCCGCCAACCTGCGACGGCCAAGCATAATAATTGCCGTTGATGGCATCCGACATGCACTCGGCCGGTATTCCGTTCGTAATTTCCTCGTTCCCGGTAAACCATGTATTTGCGCCATTTTTTCCCCATATGCGGCCATTTGACCACACAAATCCATTTAGCGGCTGTGGAGGGTCATTCACATAGAGCGCGGGGCCTGTCTGAAAGCCGAGATCAATATCGAGGGTTGAATCGGTGTAGGACGCATCGACATTAGGCAGAGAGGCCACAAGGCGCATGGCTTCTGGGTCCATATCGCCGCCGTCTGTCGTCCTGTAGAGGTTGATACCATTCACTTGAAGATCGGCAGAGGAAAGCACGTTGGTCTGCACGGCGAGATCGGTGAAAATTCCCGTTGATACAGAGAGCGCCGACATCGAAGACTCGTGTCCGTAGATCGAAGTAAAGGTCTGCCCGTAGGCATATCCCGTTTGAGCAGTTATCCCATTAGAAGATGCCGTGACGGTGACGCCCGCGGGGGGGATTGAATAATACACGGTCATTTGGACTGGGACACTTATGAACACTCTCGGCCCTACATTCACAGCAATGGAAACTCCGGCAGAGGGATTGTTCACAAGGGCAAGCAGATCAGAGGGACTCAACCCCCACATATCGGTAGGACTGCCCCATGTCTGGGTAGTTAGCGCTGGGGTGAATCCAGTCCCAGGAGTCTTGATAGTCCCCGCAGGAGCGCCGGATTGATACAGCGCAATTTGCGTTACAGTGCCACCGCTTATGCCCTGTGACACCAGTTGAGCTGTGACCAAAATGCCATTGACGATTGCCGTAGCGGGAAGCGCCGTAAAACCAGAAAATAGAAGGTCGCTAAGTGCAGTGGTAGCCGGTTCGAAATGAGTTCTTACCTGAGTGCCAACATGCTCCCAATCGCCGGAAATCGTTAGATTGGTAGATGAACTTGTTTGGATTCCAATACCGACGCTGGCAAATGGCGTGAAGCTATAGGCGTATCCAACCTTCCCGGCCGGCGGGGATGGTTGTGTGGCGATGTTGAGCGCCGTGGAAGAAATAGTGAAGGTGGCAGATGCATGATTGGACACGCCAAGGCTATCGGTGACTTGAAAGGTCACTGGATATATACCGGAAACTGAAGGCGTTCCTGTTACGTGGCCGAGCGCATCCATGAGCATCCCCGGAGGCAGGCTTCCCGCAACCACGATAAACGCATAGGGCGCTGTGCCTCCTGCGGGAGTTACGGCTCCCGAATAGGCAGTGCCGATGGTCCCTGTATTCGGGGCAGGAGGCGCGATGGCTAATGTCGGGTTGCCGATGAATACCGAGAATACTCGGGTGAGAGTCGTAGCTGCCGAGTCGGTTACCCTTATCGCGAAAGTGAAGTTCCCAGACGCGGTAGGCGTACCCGAAAGGATGCCTGTAACCGGATCGATAGTGAGGCCGGGAGGAATGGCGCCCGAAGCAACCACATAACCGTACGCGGGAGCTCCGCCCCAGGCCTGCATCGCTGAGCTAGAATAGGCGATGCCCTTTTCCCCGAAGGCTATGGGGCCGGAAACCGACTGCCAGTCGAGCGTAGGTGCGGAAATTGCGAATGGCAGCGACTGCGAAACCGTGTCGCCTGCAAGATCGGTAGCCGTGAACGTGACTGTATAGTTTCCGGCAGTGATCGGAATTCCGACAAGCGATGTGCCGTTGAACGTTAGGCCCGGAGGCGGAGTTGGACTAACGAGCGCCCGCGACGGACCCGTCACCGGGAAATCCAACCCCCAGAGCGATGCCCTATATCCATCGCTGATGAAGGTTCCGTCGAACTTGCGCATGTTCTGGCGTGTCGTCGCATTGCCGAAGAAGACGAAGTTGTTGGACGTGATGAAATCGAATGGCTGGGCACTCGTGGAAGTATTGTCAGTGTAGATTTTGACGAATGACTGGTCTACACCAACCTCATACTTCCAGACCTGATTGAGCGCGCCGGGAGTCGTTGACTCAACCGATACCATGACGAAGAATGACCCAGAAAACCGCCTCCAGGTATAGAGCCTGCGGACGATTCCGGGAATGATGCTCAAGGCGCTCTCAACCGCCAGTGCGAATCCAGGGCGTTTCTCCATCTCGCCCACAATCGTAGCCATGGTATTCGCAGAGCCAAATACCCAGTGCGGAGACTCATCGACCGGAGACGTATTAGTGCGATAGCCGAGAGTCGGCTTGTCGATGCCCAAATACGTCAGTTGGTTGAGAGGGGCGTCCGCCATGGCTAATACCAGCCGTGCGATTCTAGTTCATCCCCCACCTGTGGAGCTGAATTGAACGTGATGGTATTGTTCAGCGTGGTGTAGCCATAGGGCGTGGTCAGGAACGGGCTGACAATCACTGTATTCTGCACCACCACCCAGAGCGCGGGAGTGTTGCCGAAAGGGAGCGAAAACGTCTTATTCGTTCCGTCGATTGCGCCGACGAGCTGCACATAGAATGCCGTGCCACCAGCCCCATTTGGCCCCGGAGGACCGGTCGGCCCCTGGATCACGCCAGCCTGCCAGGGAGGGGTTGTAACGTTGGCCAGGTTAGCCAGATTGAACGTGCCCGGCGGCAGTTCCACGTTCTTGATGAATGTGGTTACGCCGCCGCTTACCAGTTGGAACTGGTAGTAACTGAGCATGTTCCCGTCGCAGCAAATCTGCGTAATGTTGTCATAGAGCGTGCAGATGACCACGCCGTTGAATGGGTAGAACTTCTGCGTGATCGGGGCCGGGGTAGAAGTATTGACTACCGATGGCTCAGACCCGCAGTTGAGCAGCGTGATGAGGATGTATGCGCCGGGTGTTAACCCGCCCGAAAGGGAACTGACGTTCACCGTTACTGAAACCGACATCCCCACACCTCTCCATCGATCTTTACTTGCCTTCGGGCCGCTTGTCTAAGCCTTTGTCTGCGAGAACTTCAGCCACGTCGTTTACGTGCAGGCAGTCGCACATGCATGCGTAGTCATTCGGGGGCTGAATCGCGGCGATATTGCCATTGCAGTAGTCGTTCCCCGGTGTCCCCGGTGTCGCGCTATGGAGAACACCAAAAGACACAACTTTCCCGCCTTCCAACTTGACAATTTTGTCGCCATTCTTTGCTTCACGTCCGTTGCGATAATGCATTTTCAAATCCTCCTAGATCATCTTACGGAATCCAGATACCTTGTCCACAAGTTTCTGCGCCCAACGAGTCTTCGGGAACAAACGTATCCACGGAACCTTCGCGCTCTTCCTCTGCCGCTGATTCAATCTCACCCATCCACACAGCCAACTGACCCGAATAGACCATGCGATCGTCTTGGAACGATGCTGCCCCGGCGCGCGGATCGTTGTTGGCCTTGTAGAGATAGTAAAGGATGCCCGACTCCGCAAGGTTCGTATAGTTCTCGGGCAGCCAGAGCAGCTTGCCGAGATCGGCCAGCTTAGGCGCGAATGGCTGATATTGCCCGAACAGTTCAAAGGGCTGGTCGGCTGGAACGTAGGTCGCCCTGCTGAGCCGCCATGTCCCAGAGTTCCCAATCTGCGTGATTTGCCGAATCCGCTGGGCCGTGTTGGGGTAAAGGTTGTTGTCCAGCGTCTTTACCACGTCTAGCGGGTAGAAAAAGAAGGCAGGGGAGTCAACTGTCACATCCTGCCCCTGGACATATTGCTGCGAGAGGATTGCTGCTTGCAGCGCCCAGTAAGCCGGGTCGTCAAAGGGCGGGACAGTGTTCGACGAGCCTGCGATGGGCTGCGGATAGCGCAGCCATGCCTTGACGAGCCGATAGCAGTCCGCGGGCATAGGGTAGTTCTGCTGTCCGTTGACGCATTCGATCTTCGGCGTGGTGGTCAGCGTGAACTGCCATGAGTGCGCCGTCCAGATGCGACTCGATACCAATTGGCAGATGATTAGCGTGTCTTTGGGAGACACCTGGACCGAGGATGCGCCCTGTCGGCGCGTGAAGTCGAAGATGTCTTGCCACTTCATCGACGACGGCGCAAAGATGCCGACAGGGGCGCTCGGATTGGTGGAGAGAGTGGGCATCTATTCCTTCGGCGAAATGGACGGCAATGGTTCCTTTGGCGCTTCAGATGGGAGCGGCGCCGGGGCGAGATGCGGAGGAAAGTGAATGCCGTGAATATCGCGCAGCCAGCGAAGAACCGCATCGAATCTATCTTCAAGAGTGAGGGGCTTCTCGGCACCGGGAGGAAGCGCTCCATTCATTGAATAGGCGTAGTTCTCCGCGTCCTGCTTCTGAGCGAATTCATATCCGTTGATGTAGTATTTCCCGTCAAGGACATAAATGGTTTGGTGGTTGCGGCCATAGGTTTCAGTGGCCTTCTCCACATAGAAACCATCGACGGGTTGTGCTCCCTGCGGAACAGATGGATCGCTCATTTGAAACTCCTTATCCAAAGATGATGGTTGCGCCAGCCGGAACACGCGGCACCGGCGGGGGGGTGATGTTGCGGGAAGCGGCAACGCGGTTGCGGATGATCGCGTGCGCGCTCGGCCCCCACTTATCGACATTGAGGCCGCTCTTGTTGGCTTCCACGTCGGTAGCCTCGAAATCGTAGCTCTTGTGGCAGTGCGAGCAAAACACATGCGCCCAGCCGTTCGAGAGCACCTGGCCGCGAAAATTCGTCTGGCCATTGGGCATCGCGTGTGAGCAAGATTCCTGCCGCTCGGCAATCTCGGCCTCCTGCGCCTTGGCCGCTTCGACCCGGCGCAGAGTCTGCTCCATGAGTTGCTGCTTCTCGCGGTCGGCCTTCTCCTGATCTTCCGCAGATGGAGCCTTGAGTTCCCGGATGGCGGCGAGGGTCGTTTCGCGGTTCTCGGCGCTCATCTGCTGCATGGCGGCGATAAAAGCAGCCACGAGGTCATTGGATCCGGTCGAGGGGGTAACTGCCTGCGTCACAGCCGCTTCAAGAATTGGCTCATTGAGTCCTTCGGTTTGCACTGATGCCTCCTGCGGCTTGCGCGATTTTCCTTTGGGCCATGCCATGAGAACTCCATTCAACGAAATCGTATCACGACAGGACTTCATACCACCGCTGCGAGTCGCGTCCCTTGGAAATGGCGAACTCGCGCTCGGCGCCTTCGATGGTGATAAGCCGCTCTTTGATGAGCCGCTGGAGCACCATCCGCCACCCGCGAATCTGCCCAACCATGCGCTTGACGCCGAACCTGTCATCGGCTACCTTGCGCACCGTGAATTCGGGGCTTAGCCCGGTCCATTCCATCCCGACGATGTGACGAAGGCCAGAATAGATCAAGTCGTCCAGATTCGTCACTCCGTCGTAGTGGTAAACCGCGCCGATGGTGGGATATTTAATCGACTGGAAGAACCGTAGATTCGGATTCAGTCGGGTGAGCCGGTCGATGATCTGCTGGCGGGTGAGCGGTCGGCCCAACTGCTCTTGCGCCGACGTCGTATCAACGCCGCCGTCCTTGCCCTCAACCGCGGCGAGGCGCTTGGATTCGGCATCCTGCAAGGCGTCGGCTTGGCGCTCAATCTCGCTATCGTGGATGGCGCGTTCGATCTGCCGGTCCAGTTTCGCGCTGTCGATTACCTGCGGTGAACTCATGCAACTATCCTAATGCAAGAACGGCCTCCCGAAAGAGGCCGCTTTGCTTGCTACGGGAGAAAATTATAAACCAATCTGCCCGCGATTGATGGTGTTGGCGTAGAGCGTGAACGGAATCGTCGGGGTTGCAGTGCCCCCAACGGTATAAGCCAGCCGCACAAACTTGACGCTGACGGGCGTATTGGTTGCGGTCGCGCCTCCGGTCGCAGCCGTTACGCCAGCCGAGGCCGCATCCGAAATCGAGACCATCTTGAAGATAATCCAAGGATCGGTTGCAGCGGTGCCGGTCGCCGTAACCTGCGTGAACCGCAAAGGCAGGTTGACCCAGGTGGTGCCGCCGTCGGGCGAGTCCTGAAGAACCGCGTCAAAGGTCGGGTTAGTGCCGCTCACGGTGCCAATGGCCAGCAAGAGGCGATAGGCGTCCGCATAGGGCAGCACGAAAGATGCGGTGTTTCCGGTCGCCAGGGCGGTGCCGCTGGTGAGCTTCGTGTAGCCGGGTTGAATCATTCCTGCGCTTGGCATGAATTACTCCTAGACCGCTTCGGTCTGTAGAACGTCCTGAATCGCGACGTTGTTCGCGTTGCTGGTATTGAAAATACCTGAAATCGCGAAGAAGAGGGCGAGTTCCGCTGTGGGTGCCGGGATAGCCACCACCGTGGTATTGGACTGGGTTGAAACCGCCTGCGTGGTCAGGTAGCCGGTCAGCGGGGTGATCGCAGCCGATGCCGTCAAGGTCGTCGCCGCCGAGCCCGCCACGAGGGTCGTCTCCGAACCGGAGATGGTTCCCGAGATAACGCCGGTATTGGGGTCCCAGTAGAGATTAGCCGCAATCTGCCAGATCCCCGTACCTGCGGCGGATGCCGTGGCAGCACTGAGCGCGCCGACGTTGTTGGTCGAAGTGGCGGCGAGAAAGTTCGGCCCCGTCCCAACCGCGCCGATAACCAGCGTCGGAATGAAGGTGCCGGACACGCCGTAGGTCACGCGGCCAGCCGCCCGAACGATCAATTCCACCAGGTCGATCTGATTCGACACGCCAGAGCCGGTCTGGTTATAGCCGCGATAAGTGGCGTAGGCCACCTTCAGGACTTGGGTTGACGCGACGGTAGCGATGGGCGACGGAGCCTGAAGGAAAAGCGTTCCCGAGGTCGGGTTGACGAGATTCCCTGCGGCTTTTGCGATATAAGGACTGTTGCCGTTTGCCATAGGGTCTCCTTTAGACCAAGCTCGCATCGCAAGTGATGATGCGCATACGCTGAGGATCGGTGATCTTGGACGCCATCACGAAGCGGTAGCTTGCAATGGTGCCGATTTCGCCGGTTGGATTGCTGGGGCCGATTCCGGGCTTGACCACCGAAACCTTAAACCGCTGATTCTTGGGGTCGGTGACGGTCGAGGGGCCAGAGCCTGCCAGCGGAATCACGCAGAAGCTCTGATAGCCGAAGACATACGCCGAGAAAAGCTGGTTCGGGGCGGTGCCTGTGATGTTGACGTTGGTGGAAGACATGATGCGGCAACCGGCCACCTTGCCGATCTCGCCATTCAGCAACTTCATGCCGTTCTGGTACTTCATGCAGTCGATGAATCCGCCCGCCGTGTTGTCCGACATAATGTCGTATTCGACGTATGGATGAATGACCGCCATCCAGTCGCCCGAACCGTAGGGCCGCACATTTGAGCCTTTCATCAGGCTCGTGTTCGCCTTGAAGTCGGCAACCGAGAGGTTCGCGCCGATGGTCGGCACGGTGTAGGCGGTATTGGAATCAATCTCCGCGCGGGTGATCGAATCGGTCGAGAGCGCAGCGCGGAAGGACAAATCCTCAACCATCTGCGCAGCCGCACCGATGGAGTTGATGTCCGTCTCGTCGTAGAGGGTGGAGGAGTCCATGTAATCCGAATATTGCTCGACAATCGAGGTAATCGGATAGCTGGACTGTGGCACTGGGTTGGGGTTCACGCCTTCTGCCGCCGGTACTGTGTTCTGGCCGGGGAGATTGAAGCGGAACATCTGAATCGTGCGCCCCACATTGCGGGGCAGGGGAACCTTGAAGCCGAGTTGCCAGAAGTAAAGCTCCGGCATGAGGCGGTCAAGTCCCTTTTTCACGAAGTAGATCGCGGATGCCTGATGCAACAGGCCCGGATTGTTCGTAGTTGTTCCAACGGGAACTGCGGGCATAGCATATCTCCGAGGTGAGGAATGATGGTCAGCGTTTTACCGCAAATCCACTTCCGGGGGTCACTCGGAGTGCTTAGCTCGGTGGCGGGGTCGCCTTCACTTCGCTGTGCTAAAGATAAACACAATTCCCGCAATTCTGCAAACTTTATTTACTGCGTGCTCCCCCCTGTCAGCAATTCCTGCAACTGATCGGCGCTCATTGCCCAGAGATCAGTCTCAGTTGGCGCACCTTTCCCTGTGTTGGCGGGGGCAGTCCCGGCGGGAGGCGGGGGCATCGCATTCCTGGGCGCGGCCGGGCGAGCCGGGGAAGCAAGAGCAACACTCATCTCGCCCTTGGCCTTGAGCGTGTAGTAGGCCATTTCCGCCGTCTTTGCATTGAAGGGAAGCTGATTCGATTGCAGGAACTGGTCAATTTTGTCGGCATCGGCCTGTGATTTCGAGAACTCGGGCACGGCGCGGAAGAAGTTAGCTGCCTCGAAGTTGGCTTGCTGCGCTGCCATGAACTCCTGCTGAGCCTGCGCCGTTTCCTGTTGTTTGGCAAATGCGGCCACCAATTCTGCGCCATTCTTGACGCCAAACGCCGGGGCCATCAAGTCGGCAATGGCGAGGGCTGTTGGATCAACGGTGGGAGCGGCAACCGGGGCCACTGGCGCAACGGGTTCAGGAGTTCGGGAAAGCTCGGTGATGCGCCGGGAAGCGGCAACCTGGGCCTTGGCAAGCTGCGCGTATAGCTCGGTATCGTCCTTGCCGCGATAGACCTGCCCGGTAGCGAGGCGCATCTCGCGCTGCCCATTTTCGAGCGTGGCGAAGGTAAAGTCGGGGTCCGGTGCCGGAGAGTCCATAGTCGCTGGGTCGGCAGCGGGAGGGTCAGCAACGGGCTCAGGTTCGGCGGGTGCGCCAGCTTCCAAGAGTGCTGCGTCAAAATCTGCGTCTCCGCTACCAGCCGGAACGGTCGGTTCTGCTTGGATCGGGTCGGGCATCTTCATTCTCCAGTTCTGCTGATTTTAGCGCAAAGGCCGAATCCATCACGGTCTGCTCAAGGGTTTTGATTACCAATCGCCGCTGCTGCCAGGCAATGATCGCCGAGCGACAAGCCTCGAAGTCAGTAGCGGGGGCGTTCAATGCCGCCAATTCCAGCCGTTCGCACTCCGCTGCCTGAAATTGCAGGAAATCGCGGAAGGCTAATGAATTGGCGAGGTCGGCGTAGCTGATGGCCAGTTGCATTTCGTCCGGCTGCATTTTATCCCAACTTCGCACGGACGAAACAATCCTTGGCCTCCAGCAGTTTGCGAAGTCCAGCAGACTTCTCCGCTCCGTCTGGAAGGGTGGTGTCGAATGCGACGGCCATCTCTCCGATAGGTTTTGATACTTCCTGCAAATGTGAGGGCAAGTGGTCGAAAGCGAAATACTTGAGAATTGGCGATGCCATTTTTGTTTCCTCCTTATTGGCCTTCTAAAATCTGCGATGCCTTGATCTCCGCATCCCGCGCAATGCCCAGCACTTCATTCAGCGCCCCGATCTGCGCCAGAGCGTTCAAGGTCGCCACGATGATCTGCGTTTCATCCCGCTCATGGGCATCTTGCGACATGGCGCCAAGGCGCTGCTGCTGAAGCGCCATCTTCTCTTGGCCGGCCTGTTGCGAGCGCTGCTGCTGGGCCTGCATCTCCTGCGGGGTCATGGGCCGGAAAAGGTTGAACGCCTTCACGTTGTAAACATCCAGATAGAACTCGGTGAATTGCTCAATATCGAGCGTCTTCTGCTGCTGCTCGCCCATCGCGGTGATGATTTCAGGGTTGAGCACGTACTGCGTCAAAGTCTGAAGGCCACCGCCCTGCATCGCCGCCCGCATTTTCATGTTGTTCGCGGTCTTGAGCTTGAACTTGGGGTCTGCATTGAGAATGTCCACTGGGTCAACCTGGAAGTTCTGCCCATCGGGTCCGAGGATCGTCAGAATCTGCTGGGGGTCCATGAACATACAGATCAACTGCCAGAGTTGGGTGAGCATTGGGCTTAAGGTCTGATCCTCGATATTCGCCACGAGGCCATGAACGCGCGTATTGCTCGCATTAGTCTGCGCCTGAACGCCAGTCGCTGTTCGGTTGGCAGAATTACCGCCAGATGAAGGCGAACCAAGAACGGCGAGGTCCGTGATCCCGGTAACTTTCTGGTCGTTGTTTTCGACAATCTGCACCTCCGTAAACGCCTGCTGGGTGACGTTGCCCATTTCGAGCCGCACCACATCCTTGCTGGGGTCTTCCGCTTCCCAGTTCGCACCTGGCCGCAATTTCATCTTGCTCTGCGTCCGCGCCATGCCCAGTTTGGTGATGAATGGAGGGTGCAGGATAAGGTTCAACTCGTCCAGGCGGCCGTCAATGAGCGTTTTCTTGAGCTTCTGCCCAGATTCCAGCAATTCGGGGATCGAGTATCCGTAGAAGCTGCCCAGGGCGTTGACATAGCACCAGTTGAGAAATGGCATCGCCTGATACTGATTCGGCATGTTTCTCGCCACATGCTCGCGGCCAATCAGCCAGACATGATGATCGCGCTGCCAATATCGCAGCACTTCTACCCGCGCCAGTCTCGGATCAACCGACTGATCCTGTCCGGGCTGATAATTGACCCCTCGATAGCTCTGAATTGCCTGCCGGGTGGTGTCGCCGTCCGTGAAAGTCTTTTGCTGCGAGAGACGATATAGCGTCACATCGTGGGGGATATCGAAGCCATCCTGCCCGCGATAACTGGCCAGCTCCGCAATCGTCATCATCTTGCGGCGAATCGTAAAACCTGCCTGCTGGGGATTAGTTGACCGGCAATTCGGGTCGATGTAGAAGTCCATCAAATCAACCGGATCGAGAAAGAACTGGCTTACCGTCTCCGGCTTATAAAACTGCTTCGCATAGCTTACCGTGCGCCCGGTGTGCATGGGAATCTGGACCCCCGGCAGCATGGGATGCTCGCCCATTGCCACTTCCGGCTCAACCATGCGCTGCCAGTTGATCGCCATCTCTGTGCGCGGCCCGTCCCATCCCCATTCCCAGATGCCATTGCCGAGAACGACGCCATCCTCCGTCATTCGGTCCACACAGGAGCGGAAGCTCTGGAACTTTACCATTCCTCCCAAAGACTTCAACTGATCCTGCATGAGAGCGCGGACCTGGTGCAACTGGGTGATGGTCGTACCGCTTGACGCCGCTTCCACGTCGAAATCAAGGTCAGCCCCGCAGATCGCGTCAATCAACTGCGGTCGTAGGGCGTTGACCTGCGTAAATGCGTGCCAGATTTGCATGTTGGCGCGCGGAGTCCGTGAACCGTCCCAGTATTTCTCGCCGTTCCGCACTGCCGCATAGATACTTGCTGCATTCTGCCATTTGGTCTCGTAGTTGGTCGCTCGGTCGCTCGCCGCGCGATTGAAGTCGCCCAGTACGATGCGCTTGGCTTCCTCCGCCGACCACTCGCCGCCGCCAATCGGGATGCCTTCGCTGGTTCGCTGCTCATACCCGCCAAGAGGGGGAGCAGAATTGGCGTCCGATGCCGGACTTGGGACCATCGGAGGCGGGGCATTCGCGTCTACAGTGACCATTGGCTCACTTTACCACCATTCAGGTTCAAGGCAGATATCAACGCACGGAAGACACATATAGGAGGTACCGAAGTGGCCTTCACATTTTCCTGATTCTCGAAAAGCTCTCGTGCCTGCTGGAATTGGGTGTTGCATGTCGCCCTTCCAGCCGAAACAGGTATGCTCCTTGCGGGTCGTGACGAGCTTCGTTTTTCGCGCTTCGACCTCTGCGGGGAAGTCGTCGGCCGCACCGGGATCGAAAGCCAAATATTCATCATCTGTATGGGCAGGAGCGGGACCTTTCCTATGCGCCATCACCATTCGATAAACCTCTTCAATCCAAACGGTATCACGCCGGGAACCCTGTGTCATGGTCCACCTTTGGGTAAAACTGGTCCTCGTCCTGATAATGCTCGGCCAAAAGCAGCGAAATCGGGTCTCGAAGCGCGCTCGGGACGTTATATTCCTCGGTTCGGCTCGACAGCACCCCGGAATTCACGCCTTTGCCCTCCAGCATCAAATCTGTCAGCGTATCCAGGAAGTCGTCGTGCCGGTATTTCGGGAAGCCCTTGATTTCGGTCTCGATCGCGGTACGATACGGCAATGAATCTGAAAAACGAATATTCCCCGCCTGAAACCAGGGGCGAAGTCCCCGAATTTTCGACTTTTTGGACTGCTGATTGTCCGCAGGTTCGGCTTGAATGGGCAGGAATCGCCCGCGCTTCGACATCTCCCGCCGAAGGGATGCCAGCAACACTCTTTCGAGCGCTTGCTTTTGAATCTTCAACTTCACGATACCGGGGAACATGTCGAACACCCTGAAAATCCATTCGATAACCTCCTCAACAGGCGGACGCCCATACAGCATGAACGGCACGTACAGCCGCGCATTGGCAAACCCGCCCACCGTCAGCACAGTAAAGTCCGAATCATGCCCCTTCACGTCTTCCATGCCTGCCACGTCGAGCGCAGCATAGAGGCTCATCCTCGGCAAAAGCTGATCCATCACTTTTTCAGGCGTCCAGATCAACTGCTTCACGTCGTCAATGAGCCCCTGGCCGGCCACAATCGGATTCATCAGGTACTGGGCGGCCAATTGCGCCGGCCCCTTCATGGGATCGTCCTCAATCTCCTTCAGCGCCGCATATCCCATCCGCTCGGGCCACAGGAAGGGTCCTTCTGGCCAATTAGGAGCCGCACTCCGCACCACCAAGTTGAACGCATCCGGAAGCCCCTTCGTCCGCCGCGCCGCGTGATCGTTCCGCCGCACCTGGTACAAATCCGAGAAATCCCAAGGAGTGCCCACCATGTCCGTCCAGCCCTTCAGCGGCTTCTCCACATCCTCCGTGTTGTACTTCTCCAGCAGATCGCCCATCGAACCCGCGTGCCGGATTACCTCATCAATCCCATTCTGCGAGCTCGAATTGATCTTCTCCACCAGATCATCCGACTTCTGCACATCCCCGTGATACCCGGTGATCGCCGAGCCCACCGTGGATGCAAGAACAGTCGGCTCCTTGCCGCCCGGACCCAGTTTCTTGTTGTTGTTGTCCCGCGCCGGACACGTAAACCCGCTCAAATTCCCCAAATCCGGCACCTTCCCGTCCTTCGCCACCGGGCACAACTCAGGGAAAAGCAGCCGCAACTGATCGTTCAGAATGAAGTGGTTGCGAATCTCGATGATGATGCTTGTGACCAGCGTCTCTGTTGCGGTGGTCAGGAGAATTCGGACATTCGGGTAATTCAAAATCCACATGATGCTGTGAGCGATCGTAACCAGTGTCGACTTGATATGCCCGCGAGGAAACAGAATCAGATTGTCCCGGCTCTGCTCGAACCCCTCGTTCGGTGGCAGCAAATCCATCTTGCACTTTGGCTCCCATAGAACCTTGCCCTCCATCGCAGCCCTGTAATCGTCCACCGTCTTATGGAACTCAGTCGCCCCCGGAAACTTCTGCAACGCCGCCAGAATCGGCCCATGCACCCGCTCGGACACATCCGGGTACCCAAGAACCACATTCGACAGCCACACGAGGTCTATGCGCGCCTTGTGCCGCTCTGCGTGCCACCATTCGAGGTAGCGGCCTACGTTCTTATCAGTGATCTGCACTAGCGCAACCGATCAGCTATTTTCCCCGCGATATTCGAGGCTATGCCAGCGAGAATCAGTCCCACAAAGCCAAGGATGCACGCCGCCACTATCAACTCGGCTAGATAAATCATTTCTTCATGCTCCGCACAGCGTCGCCAAGGCCTGGGAACTTCTTCGCAACCTTTGCGTCAATGCTTGCCCTCAATTGCGGACTCGGGCGTCCCATACGCTCCGCGGCTATACCGTGGCTCTTGTCTGGAATCGGATATGTGCGATTCGGTCCCGCGAATGCTGAATCGGGGAGTGCGTTACGCCGCGCTGCTGTCAATCTTGCCATGCGTCACCTCAAGAGCATCATAACCGCTCCCGGTTTTGGTGGTAATTTTTTTGTGGCGCGCGTGGAGCTAGAATGGCGAGGCGTTTCTATGAAGTTTCCTCCAAGCCTCTTGTTCTACATCCCGAAGTCCCTTATACGTGCGGTCGCCATTCATGCAGCCCGACTCGTCATGCCCCGGCGAACCACACTTCACACAACCATTCTTAGGCTCCTCGTGGATAATCACCGCGGTGCGCAGCGACGATAGGCAGAAGTCGCGAAGAGTCAGATCGCGCGACAATGCGAAAGCCTTCAGCGCCTTCACTAGATCAGGGTCAACGTTGCGAATATTTAGGTCCATGTGACAAGTGTAACACCGCCTCAGTTTTTGTCCAGAATTTTCTATGTCGCGGGCGTGACCATGTGCCGCCGACTCCCGCCACCAGTACCCCCGCCAGGGTCGGGCCACCCCGGCGCCTCGGCTTGGGACTCCAACCTTCCGCGCAAACGCAGTCGCGCCGCCGCTCAGTTCGAGCGTAGCTGTGGTGTTGAGTGGTGGAGGATTGGAGGAGCGAGGGTGGATTAGCTAGACAGGCTTGAGGCAGCGTGCGCAAACAGGCTTGTCGCCGTGCAGGACGCGTCCGGTGGCTCCGCAGTGCCGACAGGACCATTCAGCCTTGGCCGGCGCAGCAGCAGGCACGTGAGGCGTGCTGGGCTTTGCACCCTTATCCCATCTGCGAGATCGGCAGGCCCTGGACGCGCAATGCGACGGGTACAGCTCGGTCATAATCCACGAGTAGCCGCATTGATCACATCGCCACGCCGGAACGCTTGTCTTGCCCATGTGAGCATTGTACACAGAGGGTGTGTACAATGCTCACATTACTACTCACCCAGCATAGCCGCCAGGCGCTCAGCAGCTGGCCCAGATACGCTCAGCGTGATACTCGATCCGGCATGCATCGCCTTAGCCGCATCCTGCATTCCAAGCAGCCCGGTGAGCTGATCTATAGCCTTTTGCTGCACCTTGTAATCAGGCGCGTCCGACTGCACAACCTCTTTGCCCTCAAGCGTTTGGTTCGCTCGGGCGTCCAAATGTTCAACTATCTTATTTCCGATGCGATCAAGCGTAAGACCTTGCCTTTCAGCGATTTGCTGGAATCTTGCCCGCATCTCGTCTGGAGGGATCAATTTCCAAGGAGTTCTGCTTGCCCCGGAGCCGAAACCAGCCTCGAGCGCTGCTTGAGAGGCCGTCTTCCCATCGACTATGCCCTCAACGAGGCGTGTCTTTCGGAGTTCTAGGACTGATTCGGGTCCTAATTTCTCTTCATCCATAGCATTCAGCATATCGTCGTAGCTCAAGCCATCCTCCTGATCGTTATATATATCTAGAGATAGCATAAACCTTTAAGAGCCTTGTACCCCTTGTATTCAACGTGTCAAGCCCTTTCATATGTGCATGTTTGTGATAGTTTGATAACATTTGCATATTTTACTTTACATTGGAATACATATAGATTATAGTGGATTCAGTTCAGAGGAGAAACGGCGATGCAGACAGCGATCAGGAATCCTTATACCGGGCTGAGCAAGTCAGAACTTGAATCCAAACTGGATGATATGCTCCGGCGCCAATTTGAGCACACGGCTAATCTCCGCATCAACTTCGCCCGTTATGCAGTCCGCTAACGATTCGCAGTTCAACCGCAGTGCAATATCACACTAAACGCGCACATGAACCGCTCACGGAGATGTGGGGCAGGAGATCTGGCAAATGGAATACGGAATCTTGATTGCAACTGGAGCGGATGGCGTCTTTCAAATCCTTGGAGCGGTCTATTCACAGCTTGAAGCACTACAGCTTGCCGATGATTACATTCGGCTGGGACCTGATAACGATTACCTCGCGCCGGAACGGTTCGAGATTCATCGCCGGGGAGACCGGGGAGGATACACACTCATCGAGCCTCTTACCGATGGGGAGTGGCTCATGGAAGGCAGGAAAGCACCCTAAACCACCACGGCTCCCAGATGCCTCACAGCGCGTCGGCAACATGAAAGGTACCCCATGATCACCAAACCTCAGGAATGGATGACTGTAGCCCAATCCGCAGAGCTTTTGCAGCTCAATCCCATGACGATATTGCGCTGGATCAAGGCCGGAAAGCTGCCGAGGCGCAAGATCGGGAAAAGCTACCGACTCTCCAGGACGGAAATAACAACGTTTCTCAATAACAGGAAGGTGAAGCTATGAATTGCGCGAATTGCGGTAAAGAAATCGAGCAGGCTGATTGGTTCGGCCTTTGGACGCACGTCACAAGCAAACTATACGGCTGCGGGCCCGGCGCCCAATACGGCGGCAAGATGGCCGAACCCACCCGCCCCGAAACTGAGGATGTAGTGGCCGCGACTAAGCTGGAGAAGGCAAGCCAATGAACACCAGGATGCAGTTTGACCCTTACGTGCTGGCCGTCCTCATCGTGGCCGGGCTCGTCATCGGATGGTGCCTATGATTGATTTTCTCGCAGGCTCTTGTCGAAACGACAATAAGACCGAAGATGTGTATCCAGGTTCCGTCCTAACGGTTGTCTTTAGGCAGGGCGAAGATGGCTATATCGTCGCCGAATGCTTGCAGCTCCCGGGATGCATGTCACAGGGAAAGACAAAGGCAGAAGCAAACCGCAATATCAGGGACGCTATCCAGTCGGTGTTAATGGTTCGCCTGGGGCAGTTTCTGTCAGAATCTGTTCCATGTGATAGATCCGCTGATGATAGATGGGAACAGGAGACGTTCCGAGTCGAAAGTCCCGAACTTGTAGCCTGCGAGCGCTTTCCCTACGCGTCGCAAAACTCCTGCTCCGATATCCCGGCTTTCCTTAGCTCGGCTTTCAATAGATGCCGATCTACGCTCCTAAGAGAAAGGGCATAATGAGGTTTGAATCTGGTTGGATTTCCGCATGTATGCACTGCCATAAACAGCTTACCGTATCCGCAGTCCCGTTCAGCGCTAAAATCACCTGTCCTGGGTGTGGAGCGGTCAACATTTTCCATAACTCCCAACATCCGCACCGCGTGGAAGAGATGTATCAATTGGAAGTACAATCGGTGGAATGATGGAAAAACCATCCAAAAGGTCATGGAAAGACCCAGTAATGCGTTATCTTTTCATTGCAGAACAGGCTATGAAAGGAACTTTGCATTAGCCCGATGCCGATTCATCGCAAGACCGGAGACTATTTCCAGTCAACCACAACCGGGGAGACGGTCCGCGCTTTCGTTCCCTTTCCATTGCCGCCCGCCCCGCCGCTCGAACGTTGCAAGACAGGAAAAACCATGAAAGACATCACCTCTGAGACCCCGCCAGATCCGTTTTACAACCAAACCATCTACCACGAGGAGGCAATATGCAAGCGGATGAGATGCAACTGGCAATTTCCTATGCTGACCTCGCGAACTCGCTCACCTTTCGCGATTTACTCAAGTTTCATTCTGGAGAATGTGAGCGGCTTGAACTCGCTGCCTTAAATGCTCCGGCGACTGACTTTGAGGCCTGCCGTTCGGCGATCATTGCCTGGCAGCAGCAGCGACTCGTTGTGAAAACCCTTGAGAAGATGCAACTCCAGCAGCAGCGCCTTGGCGCCATGTCGCAAGATGCCCATGAGCGGGATGAAACTCAGATCATCGTGGCGACCTTGAACGCTCTGGCGCAGATTGGCGCACTGAATGAGGTGCTTGGTATCGCGCGGGATGCAGAAATCAAGGCATCGCAGATTTTAGAAGGCCAATAGTGTACACTTTCTTCGGTTTGGCCGCGACCACTAGCGCATTTAGTTGATATATTTACGTTTAAATGGTGCTTCGAAAGGCTTCGAAGGAGGCTTCGAACATGGCAGGGGAGATTCAAAAAGAAACCGCCCCGGCTAAGAGGCGGTCCAGAGAGTTTGCGGGGTGTCGGTTGTTTCGCTATCGGCCAAGAGTCACGAAAACAGTGGAGTGGTTAGACGGACCACCCCGCAAATAAAGTTTACCACCATTCAGATTCGCCATGCTACACTTTTGTTGCCAAGAGCTTATGAAAACAGTTCCCATGACAATTCGTATCTCGTCAAGGTTCCCGCTTTCGTGCGCCTGGGCCGCTCTCCGGCATGGTGACTTCCTCCCCGGAGACTCTGGAGCGTACAGGAGCGAGCAGCCAGGTCCAGACCGCACAAGCATTGCAGGTTCAATCTCAGGTATAGGGGCCTGAAAGGGATCAGACCGGCATGGCGCCCGGTCGATTGTCTTGGTTTTGAAAGTCTGTTCCATCGGGGTGATGGTTTGCCTGGCTCCGGGCTGGTAGTCGATCCAGCAAAGGGCAATACGTCCAGGTCCATTAAGGCATCAACAAAAACAGACGCCATAAGAACCCAAGAGAGCTGCAAGAACAGCACAGACAATCCCCTAGATGCCGAGGGGAATTGCCCCCGGTGTGTCTTTCCTGTGACCCGCTCCGGGGAATGGAACGGCACATTTGGAACCGTTCTGGCCTTAGACTTCTTCGATGGTGATGCCCAACAGGAGAGCGGCAAGACGCTTCTTGAGACGGTAGATGGCCGTCTTGTATCCCTTGGCGTCAACCACGTGCGGAGTGCCGTCAAGGTCCACGTAATAGAAGTCTGCCACGTAGACAACCGGCCTGAGCTTCCCGTCTCCGGGCACCAGGGTAATCCGCATCTGCTCCTGATAGTCTTTGATCTTTCCGGCGCGGGCGAGAGCCTGATAGTTGACCGCCGCTGCCGCCTCATGCTTGGATGCGTAGCCGTTGGAACGCACGGCGCCATACTTGTTTTCCCGAGCCGGGGAGCCACCCTCGACAAAGGCTGTCCACGCTGCCCGCTCACCCATGCGCTCTCTCATCGCCCCTCAGTATGGAAGCGCATGTGGCACTCATGGCATCCTGTCTCCACGTTGTCCAGAACGTCCTCACCGCCGGCCCCACGGCTGCGCTTGTGCATCATGTCATACTTCCGGGGATGCCAGTCGGGAACCGAGTCGGTGACTGGCCGGCCACAGCAAACGCAGGTCCCACCATCACGCTTGAAGCAGGCTTCCCGTAGTTTGGAGAGCGCATCGCCCTTGAGCCGGATGATGGTTGGCTTTGGGAACATTCCGCCCCAGGCTGACTTTGTTCGCATCTTGCGGGGGCTCACAGAGAAACCGGATAGAAGCTATGCGCCAGACAGCTCGATAGCGCCAGTGGGATTTTGGCGATCATGGCGGATGCGGCCTTGCGGGAGTTGGACTTGCTGCCGTGCCGTGCCGCGCCGTCCTGAAACCACGCATCGCCTTTGCCGTTCTCGCGCATCCCGCCGATACCCGGCTGCTTCACCGCATCGCTCTGGAACGACCCGCCGCTGCCATCTAAGCGGAAGCCGGGAACCTTCTCTGCATTGGCACCGCGCTCTTTGCTGTCTGCGATTGCAAACCATGAGCCGGTACCGTGCGCGGTGCCATCTGGGTTGCGCTTCTGCGCCCGAACTGGTGCAATCCCCCGCCCCAGTATCTTCCCCTCCACAATCGCCACCACGCGGTTGTCGACCATGCCCACGTCGCCCCAAAGGTAAAAGCTGCCATAGTTAGCTTTCGCGCGTCCCACCCACTTCTGCGCCCCGCGAACGTTCTCAATCACCATCGGAATGTAGCGGCCGGCAGCTTCGCAAGCCTCACGCTGGATGCGGTAGCAGGCATTGAATAGCTCGTTCAACTGCTCGATAGTGCGCGATCCGCGGTAGCCAGCCGAAAACTGGCCCTGCCCCTGTAACGCTCTCGCGATCTGCTTGCCTCTCTCCCACGGCATCGCCATGTAGCTGTACTCCTGGCACGGCGGCGAGAACACCAGACACGCCGCATCCTTGAGCAGACTGCCGTGGACCTGGCGCATGTCGCGGAGGATCAGTTCACCGGGATAGCCGCCTGAGCCGTAGTCGTGCGCCTCAATGTCGAAGCCGATACATCGATACCCGGCCGCGAGGAATCCTTCGCTCCATCCCCCTAAACCGCAGTAACCGTCATAGACAATCGGCGCTTCGCTCATGCTTTCCCCTCCTTGGTTGCGCCTTACTTCATGCCATGCTATTCCAAGATCACGGCTGTCACCGGGTATCCACGTCCTTCTTCGGTGCAGTCCATCACGCCCCAGTCCCCGCCCCATGCTTTCGCCTCGGATGGACTCATCGGCCTGAAACGCATGTGCTTCACGTCACTCACGGTCAAGCGAATAAGCACGTCTTTCGGAGTGTCAAGTCCGGGCGCAAGTTGAATGTCAGTGATAAACTTCGCCCTGTCCAGATGGCCATTATCGTAGATGCAACTTTCATCATCGGATGCGTTGTATCCCCACCCTATCTCGCGTATTCCCTTACGACTCTTTCGCATCGCTTTCTCGCTCATGCCGTCCTCCTCATGCCTCTCGGTGCTCGTCCTCTACCAGCCCATCGACAAGCTGGATGCCGGTTATCTCGCGGAACACCTGTTTGAACTTCGGTCCGGGGCTCAACTTCTGATTCGTCATGGCATCGCAATAGGTTCGGGTAATCTCGATGCCGTGCCCCGAAAGCCACCGCTGGAAGGTGGTTGATGACATGCCGCGCTCAGTGAGCCAGTTTACTAGCACCCGCTGCGCTTCACCGTGAGTGTAGGAACGCCGTTGCTTCTTCATGGACCTATATAAACACACCACCAAAATAAAAGCAAGAAACTTCTTGCAATCCCACGCGGCTCATGTTTTAATCCGTAAAGAAGGGAGTTCGGCAATGAAGTTTATCAAGGATGATGGAACAATCGAAGAGGGTACGCCGCTCACAGACAACACCGCAAAGCTGCGGGATGAGTTGGAGGCGTATCTGCATACGGTGGTGTGCTTCAACATCTACCACGGCCCCTACGGCAGGAAGAAGTGTGCGATGGCGGCAAAATTCCTCGCCCTCACCGTCAACAACAATCAGGACGATCCGGGAGACTACGCCTTTGCCGTCGAAGCGGAGAACTTGCGGCTGAACCCGCCACCGGAGACGATCGACGATCAAGACTCCTGAAACTGCCGGCGTGGACGTTCACGCCTAACCACATTCCCGCCCCCGTAAAGGTGGAAGCCTAGCTTGGAACGTAGCGGAGACCGGCTCCTTGCACAAGTCACTGGGCAGGCGGGATTCACTTCAAGAGGGGAAACACATGAGCACAGATTTGGTAACTCTTCAACCGGAGCGCGACATAACTCCGATGGACATGCTTCGGATCGCCTTGACCCAAGGCGCAGACATCGACAAACTCCAGCAGCTTATGGAGTTCAAAGAGCGGTGGGAAGCGAACGAGGCTCGCAAGGAGTTCGACAACGCGATGGCCGAATTCAAGTCAACCGTTCTCAGGATCGCCAAGAATCAAACGGCGAAGTTTGAGACACAGAAGGGCACGACTCAGTACGCCTACGCGACACTGGACAACGTGAACGCAACCATCATCCCAGCATTGAGCGCAGTTGGCATTAACCATCGGTGGAAGGTCGAGCAGAATGCCACCGAAATATGTGTCACCTGCGTCCTCAAGCACCGGAAGGGTCACAGTGAAGAAACCACCCTCCGGTCATTGGCTGACAGTTCCGGTGGAAAGAATGCTATCCAGTCCATCGGGTCGGCAGTCACATACCTCGAACGTTACACGCTGCTTGCCGCCACAGGCATGGCTGTAGGCGGAACAGACGATGATGGGAACAACTCAAGCCCTCACCCTCAAGCCGTCACCCCTGCGTCGGTCATGCCGAAAGTGCAGCCTCCGGCTAGTGCAATATCGCACGACGACTCCGAGCCCGTAATTACGCCCCGCAGTCGCAAGGGTGCTCAACCCTCCACCCAAGCCCCATCGACGCAGCCAGCAGACTCCCAGGGCCCGGAGCAAAACCTTTCCGGTGTCTTTCCCGAGGGCGAGGTCCTGCAACCTGGGAAGTTTGAACTTCCCATCAGCAAGCCGCAATCGAATCGCTACTTCGCCATCATGAAGTCAGTATCGGTTACGGATGAGCAGTCGGCTCGGCAGTTGGCAAGTCTCGGCTGGAATGGAAGCCGGGATGAGATGCCGAAGCGGATTTACAACCAGGCAATCGATCTGCTCGATCCTGAATTTCGCTTTCACCAAAACAAGTAAAGGAAAATCCGGCAATGAAATACAAGGCAGTTGAATCTTCGCAGATTGAGGCCGTGGCACACGACCCCGAAACCAACACGCTTGGCATCCGGTTCAAGTCCAAGAAGGGACCGTCCGAGTACCACTACCAGAACGTCTCAGACAAGCTCCACGAGGGGCTGGTGGGCGCGGTCAGCGTCGGCCAATTCTTCGCTGAGCATATCAAGAACGATCCAGTCAGCTTTCCGTTTACCAAGGTTCCATTCTGAGGCAGATGCACGGCGTCCGAGACCCCAACCATCAACTCATCGCCGTAGGGTGGGAAGACGGGACTCTGCGGTGCCGATGGCGGAAAGGCGAAGGGGAGCACACTGGAGTTCCAGAGGATGTGTTTCTATCTCTGCGGCGTGTTCCCTTCGCCTACAGCTACTACCAAAAAGCCATCAAGGGAAAGTTCCCTTACACCAAGATCGAAGACCCACAGGAGGAACCAAATGGAAGCACCGGAACCAACATACAAAACACTGCGGGACGAGTTTGCGATGGTGGCGTTGGCAGCACTCATGCAGAACTATCGGGGGGATACGGACGGTATATACGCAGCAGCGTACCGGATAGCCGATGCAATGCTGGCAGCACGGGAGGCGGACTGATGGAATTCTTTCGCGCAGAAGACGGCCTCACGTTTGAACCCAATGGCCACAAGTACCATCTCCAAGGCAAGCCACTCATCAGCCTGACGCAAATCCTCGGTGCGGCTGGCCTCGTGGACTACTCAGCCGTCGCTCCTGACGTGCTGGCAAACAAGGCGGCGTTCGGTACTCGGGTTCACGAGTACACCGCGTTGCATGACCAGGACGACCTGGAGCCGGAAGACTGGACGAAGCTGATCAACCATCCGAAGTACGGGCCGCGTCTCAAGGGCTGGGTGCAGTTCTGCGAAGACTTTCACTTCACTCCCGACCCCAACTGGATTGAGGAGCCTTGCGCGGTTCGCGTGAACGGCATGACCTACGCCATGACGATTGACCGCTTCGGCTTTCTCGGACCCAAGGACGCCAGCGGTGCAGCGATCCCAGCCGTAGTCGAGTTGAAAACGTGCTGTGACCGGGAGCCAAGCCACCAAATCCAGACTGCCGGCCAAGCCATTCCGTTCCGGGGCGACGGTTCGGTGTCGTGCAAGCGCATGGCGGTGTACCTCTTAGACAAGCCGAACGGTGTTGGGAAGTTCTACTTCGCGCAAGAGCATGAGGACCGGCAGGACGAGAAAATCTTCTTGGCTGCGTTGATGTTGACGCAGTTCCGCATTAACCAGAAACTCTTGAAATGAACACGATTACCAACCGCGAATGGATTAAGTGGTACGAGACGGTGGGCCGGAAGCCGATAGCTCACCTGTCGAAAGAGCAGCGCAAAAGAATCGTTCGCGGGTGCCAAGGGAAAGTGGTTTACTCCAGCCACGAAGAAGCGAAACCAGTAGTTGATTCTCTGCCCCTGATAGACGGGATGTTTCCCCGCTCTTATCGCTGCCAACTCTGCCACGGAATCCATATCGGCAACAGCGCAACACGAAAGGCTGAAACCATGTCCACATCACTTGTCTCCATCGAAGCGCAGGCGACAAGCTTGCAAGTTGACTTGAAGAATCAGATTGAATCCTTTTTCAAGTCACTCCCCGAACTCAAGTCACTCGTCTCCATGAGCGAGGCTCTTGTTGTCCAGTCCAAGGCCATCAAGGTCGGGCGCAACGACCCTGACGATTCCAACTACCGCGCGGCCACCGAGCAGACTCAGGCGCTCAAGTCCGTGGTGGATGAGATCACCGAACTCTTTGAACCGTTCGCGGCTGGACTGTTCAAGGCGCACAGGACGGTGACTAAGCTCCGGGGCGACAACCTGGAGGCGGCCGAGGGCGAAGTGAAGCGCCTCAAGACCGAGCGTGAGGGATTCGCCGCGGAACAGGAGCGGATGCGCCGTGAAGCCGCGCAGAAGGCCCAGCAAGAGGCTTACGAGCGGGAACAGATCCGATTGATGGAGGAAGCCCGTCAAGTCGCCGCTACGGGCAACGCAGCCGCCGCAGAGGAGATTCTGGAAGAGGCTGTAAATCTCGAAGTTGCTCCGGTGGTGTTGCCGTCA
>Ga0302275_10000296_pt1 | contig 55999 bp, 46 predicted proteins | sample III_Bog_N2_2_FD_200229 | JGI IMG/M metagenome (GOLD analysis project Ga0302275, IMG submission 200229) | Peat permafrost microbial communities from Stordalen Mire near Abisko, Sweden - III_Bog_N2_2 | ecosystem: Environmental > Terrestrial > Soil > Wetlands > Peat | place: Sweden: Abisko... | reverse complement strand
TGTGAGGGCTGGGAACGCGCCCAGCAATGGCTGACAGGCCGAATCCTCGGCTAGGCGGGTGAGCGCCGGTCGAGCTCCTGAATACCGACAATGGAGAGCAAAGAGTAAAGGAGCTATTGGGCCAGACCGGTGAGGGGATTTTCGTCTGACTGTATTCGACAGTTAGAGGAGGCTGCGGAAAACTCCTTTGCAGCCGCAGAAGTGTTAGCGGGGATGACTGCGGACTCGCCTTTGAATTCGCTTCTGGGATTCAACGAGAGCCGCAAGCGTAAGGTCATGGAAGACCGATGCCTCGAAGAGCGACTTTCCGCCTGCATTCTGCCTTAATACAGGCAACTTTCTTCTTACGGCGCGATAGCTGAGGAGCATCTCAGGGACCGTGGTGACGTCGCCCGGTTGCCGTAAGATATTGCGCAGTCCCGCCATGACGCCCTTCGCTGTTCCATGATGAATCTGTGGATCAATTCCGTTGATATCGCTGGTAGATTTCTGTGCCCGATAGGGCTTGCTCTCGAAGACGTAGACCCGGTGCCTGCGTTTCGTCGCGTGCCAGCGATAGAGAGCAAGACCAAGTTCTAATGGCATATTGAAGCGGGGAATCCCCTTCGAGAGATCATTCCTTGAGAGGTCATGAATGGAAGAATCGGACTTCGCAATCAGTCCAATAATGGTTTCGAGCCGGCCCTGATTCGGAACAGCGAGCGTTGCATTGACGCGCAGGCCAAGTTGGGTCAAGCCCACGATATAAGCCACATACAAGTCTTCAAACTCTTTATCGTATGGGATGTTGAGAAAGACGGACTCGATACGCTTGCGACTTGCCATACCATGCCTATCGCCTGCCACGGCCTTTGGAAGAGGTTCGAGAGCGGTCCCGCTTCATATTGGAGGAGGACGTCGCCCTGTTCTTGTTCCTTGAGGATTTCCGGCTGGACGGAGTGCTCATGATGCTGCGCACAGCCGCCACGCGCTTGGGACTGAGCCCAAGAATTCGGCCCATTTCTTCAGGGGTGGGCACCGGGTTGCCAATCACATGCACGCTCATGGGGCCATTATACCGCGGAACTCAAATCGCCGCAGCGGAATCATTCCGCCATTCCCGCTTACCCCTCCAGCTTCTTCGTCACCAGCTCATTGAGCAGGGCCGGGTTGGCTTGGCCCTTCGACGCCTTCATCACCTGGCCCACAAAGAAACCCGCCATCGTCTTCTTGCCGGCGCGATACTGCTCCACCTGCTTGGGGTTGGCGGCGATGACCTGGTCGATCAGGGCTTCAATCGCCGAGGCATCGGTAATCTGCTCCGGCTTCTCGCGTTCATAGACGGCAGGGAAGTCCTCACCCTTTTCAAAGCACACATCGAAGAGTTGCTTGAGCTGCCTGGAACTGATCTTGCCCTCATCCAGCAGATCGGCGGCCTGCACAATGCCGGCCATCGAGACAGGCGACTGCTCCTGCTCAAGGCCGAGCGCCTTCAGCCTTCCGCCGACCTCGCTCAGCAGCACGTTGGCCACGCGACGGGGATTGCGGGCGGTCTTCGCGGCAGCCTCGAAGCGGTCGGCGAAGGCGCGCTCGGCGGTCAGCGTGAAGGCATCTTGAGAGCTGAGATCGTACTCGGCAATCATGCGGGCGCGGCGCGCTTCGGGCAGCTCGGGCAGCTCCTTCCTCACCTCGGCCAAAAACTCCGCGGAGACGATCAGCGGTGGCAGGTCCGGCTCGGGGAAGTAGCGATAATCGTGCGCCTGTTCCTTCGACCTCATCGAATAGGTTCGGCCCTCGGCGGCGTTCCACAGCCGGCTCTCCTGCGTCACCCGCCCGCCGGATTCGAGCACCTCGATCTGCCGCTTGATCTCGTATTCGAGGGCCAGGCGCACGAAGCGGAAGCTGTTGACGTTCTTGACCTCGACCTTGGTCCCGAATTTCTCCGCGCCTTTGAGGCGCACGCTCACGTTGGCGTCGCAACGAAGCGAACCCTCCTCCATGTTGCAGTCCGAAACGCCGCAGTAGAGCAGGATCTCCTTCAATCGAGTCAGGTACTCGAAGGCCTCGTCCGGTGTGCGGATGTCGGGATCGGAGACAATCTCGGCCAGCGGCGTTCCGCAGCGGTTCAAATCAAGATAAGTCCGCGTGGTGGAGTCGGCCATGCCGTCGTGGATGCTCTTTCCGGCGTCCTCTTCCATGTGCAGCCGCGTAATGCCGATGCGCTTACGCCCCGGCGACGAAGACCTGTCGCCGGGGACCCCGTCCGCCCCGCCGTCGGCGGTCGGCACGTCGATCCATCCGTGCTCGGCCAGCGGCTTGTCGAACTGGGAAATCTGATAGCCCTTCGGCAGGTCGGGATAGAAGTAGTTCTTGCGGGCGAAGATGGAGCGCTCGCGCACCTCGCAGTTGATGGCCAGCGAGGCCAGCGTGGCGAACTCGACGGCCTTGGCGTTGAGCACCGGCAACGCCCCCGGCAGCCCAAGGCAGACCGGACAGATATTGGTGTTGGGCTCCGAGCCGAAGTGATTGGCGCAACCGCAGAAGGCTTTGGTAGCGGTGAGCAGTTGCACGTGGACTTCGAGTCCGATCACGGGCTCGTACTTGGCCAGAAGTGCGGAAGAGAGCGTGGTGGCGGGCATATGTGAATTTTAACGCGTATGGCGAGACGAGAGGCTAAAAGAAGAAAGATTAAACTTCCGCTTTATCTGCTTCTGCAGCACCAGAAGTACCAAGTGAATAAAGCAGGCTAATGCTCTTGATGCCGCAATTCTTGGTTAAGAGTATCCCGGGACCTGGGATGGGAATTTTCTCTCCATTGGCGCTAACCCACGCAGCTTGCTTAAGGTACAAAGCGCTGTCATCGGCCAGATCGGAATAATAAAAGAGAACTCCCAGCACACTCCGTCCATCTTCCAGTTCAACTTGTAACACTTGATCTTGAGCAGCTTCACTTTCGAAAATATCATTCCAAATGGAATTCCGAGTAGTGCGCTCCGTGAGTTTTAGCCAGTTTAGTTTTCTGAGGACGTTAGGATCCGTAATATCGAAGAGGCGAAATATCCTGTTTCCGTCGAACCTTAGGTAAACAATCAAAGCCAAACCCACAACAAATGTAATGGCGGCCAATTCTGCGAGTTGCACACGATCCCAGAGTACCGTATCCGTTTTGGAAACCGGATCAATACTCATATGGAATGGCAATTGCCCGTGATTCAACCAGACATAGCAAACATAGATAACAAAGCTAAAAAGCAGCGCCTCTATGACTCGCTCCAAATCCGATTGGGGCCTGCGAGTAGCCAGAAACTGGACGAAATAGCTAGCGGCGAAGCCGGGGAGAAGAATCAGAAGGATTTGAAGCGCAATTAAGCTTGTGGGCATTGTTGAAACTCCCGCTCGTAGGGAGCGCCGTTCAGTTCAACGCACAATTTAAGACTGCCTGGAAATCTGCGCGGGTGAGGGCGGAGGCGGAATCCTCACAGGTGGAGGCATGTTGACTGGAGGGCGACGATCAGGATCATTTCCCCGCGTTGTTGGCCTTCTTCCGTCCGTTGTCCTCGAACTTCCTTTTGGTTGAACGTAGCCCATAATGCCTCCTGTTCCAATTCTCTCGTACTTTGCGAGCCCTGTCCAGAAATGAGGGTCAAGGCAGGAATGATATTCGCCGGTGAGAATCCTCATAAGAACGGGAGAAACTTGTAATGCGAGAAGCGTAGCCGGCATCGGCTTTCTCCGTTCCCATTATGTTTACTGCTTCGGCGAATTCGCTTGGGTTGGGGGTGGCGGAACCTTCACGGGAGGTGGGAGCTTGACCGGAGTTTGCGACATCGACTTCTTCCCCCGCACCTCATAGCCAGCGCCCCGATATTTGGAACTGCCGATTTGGCCTACATATCCCATGTTTTCCTCCACTTTTGTTATTATGGCCCACTCATCGGACGAAGTCCACCGCGGCTACTCCGCTGGATCATCCGCTGTAAACGCCGAGCAGCAGGGCTTTTCCGTGGCGTGAAAGTTCATCAGTTCCACGCGCACGCCGTCGGGATCGTAGAAGTTGAACTGGCCCTTGCCATCCTTGCCCATCTGTGTGTGCTCCTGGGCTTCCACTCCCACAAGGCGGTTCCCGTCCTTGAGGGTCTTGAAGGCCGCGTCCACCGAGACTTCGCCGATGGAAAAATGATCGAGCACGCCCAAATCGTGCGCAGAGATATCCGGCTTGGCATTGAGCATGTACTCCAGCCAGTCGTGGCTGTCCGGGGTCTGCTGACTCACCCAGTCGGTCCTGCCCTCTACCATGCCGCCAAACCAGTAAGGGCGGAAGCCGAGCAGATTGCGATAGAAGGTGTCTTCCACAGCCCGGCTATGCACCAGCATACCCACGTGGATGATGTGATGGCCAATTGCGTTGGGGGCAACCACGGCCTGGGGAAGATGCGGCAGCTCGACAAACTGCACCTTGTTTCCCTCGGGATCGAGCACCGTAAACCAGTGGCCGCCGTCGGCGCCTCTTTGCACCGAGGGAGGCACCTTGTATGCCTTGGAAGCAAGATATTTGCGCAGCCCTTCCGCGTCGTCGGTGTTATAGGCGGTGTGGTCCAGCCGGTTAATCCCCGCGCCCGGCGGCAGCGGCAGCACCTCAATGAACTGCGTGGCGCTGAGCGCGTAGCGCACGCCTTTCGGGTTCTCCGGATCGAGCATTCTCACCGCGCCGACGGTCCCGCGATAGAAGCGGTCGGCAGCCGCGGGGTCCGAAGTATAGACCGCCAGATGCGAAATTCCGGTAATCTTCGGACGCGTGATCGGCGGGTCAGGCAATTGAGCGGCGGCGGCGACGGTGAAAGCGGCAAGAAAAGCTGCGGCAAAAACCTTGGAATTCATTTTGCACCTCGATGGTTTTTCCCCGGACTGCAACAAGTCGATTTTACGCGCTGCGCAAGCCGGGAGCTCCCAGGGCCGTACAATGCCTCCATGCGCCGAATCGTTTTCCTTGCTTCCGTGGCCACCCTCGCTCTTGCCGTTTGCTTGGGCTCTGCCGCTCAATCTCAGAACGCTCTGCCCACCGCTTCAGCGGAGGATCGCGCCCTGGCGCGGGAGATCTTCAAGCAACTCATCGAGATCAATACCACGGACACGCCCAGGGGCAACGTGACCACGGCCACCGCGGCGATGCGGAAGCGGTTCCTTGACGCAGGATTTCCGCCTGAGGACGTGCATCTGCTGGGGCCAGATCCGCGCAAACAAAACCTCGTCGTCCGCCTGCGTGCCGCCGGTCAGCCCTCGCAGAAGCCGGTCCTCTTTCTCTGTCACATGGACGTGGTGGAGGCGCTCAGCTCCGACTGGCACACCGATCCCTTTGAGTTTGTCGAAAAGGATGGCTACTACTATGGCCGCGGCTCTCAAGATATGAAGAACTCCGACGCTGCCCTTGTGGCCACCTTTCTGCGCCTGCACAGGGAGGGTTACCAGCCGCGCCGCGACCTGATTCTGGCGCTTACAGCCGACGAGGAGGGCGGTAAATTCAACGGGGCGAGCTGGCTGGTAAGCCAGCATCGCGAGTTAGTGGATGCGGCCTGGGTCATCAATCCCGACGCGGGCGGCGTGGAGCTGGACCACGGACGCGCGATGGTGGCCGATGTGGAGGCTACGGAGAAGGTCTATTCCGATTTTCAGATCACGGCGGTGAATGCGGGCGGGCACAGCTCGCGCCCCCGGCCCGACAATGCGATCTATGAGCTGACCGTGGCGCTCGACAAGCTGGCCGCCTACACCTTTCCCTTCGAGATGAACGAGGTCACGCGCACATATTTCAAAAACCTTGCCGGCCAGGAGACGGGACAGACAGCGGCGGATATGCGCGCCATTCTTGCCACGCCGCCGGATTTGGCCGCCGCCAAGCGCCTCGCTGCCGAACCCAGCTTCAACGCAAACTTCCGCACCACCTGTGTCGCCACGCGTCTCGCCGCCGGCCACGCCAACAACGCGCTGGCCCAAACCGCGCAGGCCATCGTAAACTGCCGCATCTTCCCGGGCCACTCGCCGGAGGAGATTCGCCGGCAGTTGATCGCACTCTTCGCCGACCCGAAACTCACCGTGAAGTACGTCTCCGATGCGGGCGAAGTCTCCGACACGGCGCCAGAGCGCAAAGCCATGGTTCCGCCTGCGCCCATCGCCGAGGTCTTCGAGCCGTTGACGCGCATTACCCAGGCTCTCTGGCCGGGCGTGCCTGTGACTCCGGTGATGGCGAACGGGGCCAGCGACTCAATCTACTTTGCGCTGGCGGGGATTCCCTGTTACGGCTACTCGGCCATCGCACTGGAACGCGACGACGAGCGCGCCCATGGCCAGGACGAGCGCCTGCCGGTAGATTCCTACTGGAAGTCGCTGGACTTTTTCTATTCGTTCTTAAAGGCCGAAGGCGGGGAATAGCAGAAACGATGCGGAATCCCAGCTCTCAGAATCGGGAGCCGAGATTCCGGGCGCGGTGCAGCCATTCTCACTTTGCAGCGCCTTGCGCGCCGGGGATGATGCCCAGCCCGGCGTCGACGGCATCAAGCAGCGCGCCGGTGGAGTCGGATTCATAGTCCCAGAACATGATGCCCCGGAGTTTGTGCTCCATCACGTACTTGCACTTGGCCGCCAGCGATTGCGGATCGTCATAGGAAACCCAGACCTTTTTGTCCGGGTTATAAAGGTAAGGCGCCGAAGCGACGGGATCCCAGTAGCGGACGAATCCATTCTTCAGCATGGTTTCCGGCGAGCCGCCAGCCTGCTCGCCAACGGGAGGCCTCCCCGGCTGAAAGAGGCCATGGTTGTCGGCGGGAACCTCGCTCCACACATGGCTGTAAAAGGGCACGCCCAGCACGATCTTCGCGGCAGGAACGCCGGCCCGCTCAAACTCGCGCACCGACTGGTCGGCCGAAGCCTTCTTCGGGTCGGCGGGATTGGCGAACAGGGGCGCGTGATGTCCGGTGGTCGAGTCCGAAGAGCCCTGGTAGTAGTCGTAGGCCATCAGGTTCACCGTGTCGAGATATCGCTGCGCCTCCTTCATCTCGGTATGATCGAGAAACTCGGTGGAAGATCCGGCCGCAACGGTGAGATAGAGATTCCGGCCGAGCTTCTCTTCCAACGGATTGAAGCGCTGCCGCAGTTCCTTGAGCAGCAGCGTGTAAGTCCGCTTGTCCTCGGGACGATAGTTGTTTGTGGCTCCGGGCAGGCCCGGATACTCCCAGTCGATGTCCAGCCCGTCGAGTTGATGTTGAGTGATGAACTCGGCCACGCTGTCAATAAAGATGGCGCGGCTCTGTTTGGTGAGGGCGATGTCGGAGAAGCCGCCCGACCAGAGCCATCCGCCCGCGGAGACGAGCACAGTCAGGGAAGGGTTTTGCTGCTTCAGCGCAACCAGAGTGGCCAGGTTCTTATCGTCGTTGGCGTAGCCGGTCACGATGCGGCCGTCCTGCAAATTGGCGAAGGCGTAGTTGATGCGCGTCAGTTTTTGCGCGGCAATCTCGCCCGGCTGAATCAGGCTGTCTTTCGCAAAGACATAGGCGACGACCACCGGCTGGTGCGCTGATGCCTGCGCCAATAAACCGGAAGAAAAGCAAAGGCACGCGACGACCGGCAGCCATGATAGCGGCGAAAGGCGCTTAACTGTTTTGGTGGGACGATTTTCCGCCTTTCCTTCTTTTGAATTCAGCAAGGTATACCTCCAGCATTCGATGGCTTCAAACCGGCTTGCCGCTCTGTGCCGGGCAAACGCCGCTCGCGGCAAGTCTATCAGTTCACCCCCGCTGTTAAACTGGAATCACATGATTCTCCCGTTCGTCCGCGAGATCTTTGCGGAGCTGGAGCACTCCACCGGATTTGAACGCGTACGAAGGCATCTCAGCCTGGGTGCGGGGCGGAGGCGTGTCTCCGGATTGACGGCTACCGCGCGGGCAATCTATCTGCCGCTGATGGCGCGGGCCGCGCGCCAGCCGGTGATCGTGGTGGTGGCCGACAACAAAGCCGCTGAGGCGCTGGAGCCGATGTTGCGCGCCGGCTGCGAGTTGACCGGAGCCTTCGATCCTGCGCAGGTGGTGCGGCTGCCGGCCCATGATGTTCTTCCTTTTGAGAACCTATCTCCACATCCCGACGTGCAGGAGCAGCGCGCTGCGGCGCTGTGGAAGCTGGCTACCGGCGCGGTCTCGATTCTGATTGCGCCGGTGGAGTCGGCGGCGCTCAGGCTCTTCGGCCGCGACTACTACGCCGGCCTCGCCGTAACACTGAAGCGCGGCGAAGAGGTGGACGTGGAGGTGCTCACCGGGCACCTGGCCAGCGTCGGCTACACGCAGATGGATCTCGTCGAGATGCCGGGGCAGTTTACGCGCCGCGGCGGGATCCTGGATGTGTATTCCCCTGAATCCGACCGCCCCGTACGCATCGAATTCTTCGGCGACGAGATTGAGACCATTCGCAGATTCGATCCGGAAACACAGCGCTCGCAGTCGGGGCTGGACGAGGCGCAGTTGCTGCCGCTGACCGAGACGCCGGTCACCGAGCACCTGCTGGCCGCTGTGCATGGGCGGCTGAGCCGGCAGCGCGTCGAGTTGGAGGGCGCGGGTGAAGAGCAAGAGATGGCTGCCGAACTGGCCAGCGCCGGCGGGGTGAGCGTCTTTCCGGGCTGGGAATTCTTCTCCGCCGTGGCCGGCGCGGATAAGTCGCTGCTGACTCTGCTGCCTAAGTGCGCGCTCTTTGTCGAGGAGCCGGCCATGGTGCGCAACCAGATAGAACGCTGGTGGAACAAGGTCGAGCAGCGCCACGACCGGTCGGCGATTGGATCGCTGATGAGGCCAGAGGATATCTATCTGCGCCCCGAAGTGTTGGCCGCCCAGCTTGAATCGCACATGGGTCTCGATCTCGATCAACTGGGCGTTGTCGATGTGCTGGACGAGGACAACACGTTAGGCGAGATTGAGCTGAACACGCGTTCCACGCTGCGTTTTCATGGCTCGATACCGGCGCTGACCGAGCAACTGCGCGCGCTGATGGCGGCCGAGACGCGGATTGTGCTGGCCGCGCCGCACCAGGGCGATGTCGAGCGGCTGGCCACGGTGCTGCGCGAGTATCAGATTCCTTATCGCCTCGGCAGCCGCAACCCGCATCCCGGCGAGACGTTGCTGAATGAAGCGAGTTATCTGGCCGGCGACCTGCGCGTGCCGGTGATTGTGCGCACGCCCATTGCCGCGGGAGTTAGCTTCTTCGACTCCAATCTGATTCTTTTCGGCGCCAACGATCTATCCGATGAGGCCGACGTGGCGGCGCGCCCGGAGCCAAGGCGCTCCAAGACGGCGGCCTTTGTCTCCGACTTCCGCGACCTCGGAGTCGGTGATTACGTAGTTCATGTAGAGCACGGTATCGCGCAGTATCAGGGGCTCAAAGAAATTGTGCAGGACGGGCTCTCTGTCGAATTCATGATTCTGGAGTTTGCTGAAGCTGCCAAGTTATATGTGCCGCTCACGCGTTTGGATCTGATTCAGAAATACCGCTCGACGGATGCGGGGCCAGCGCCGGTATTGAACAGGCTTGGCTCGCAACAGTGGACCAAGACCAAGGCGCGGGTGCGCAAGGCCATGCAGGATATGGCCGGCGAGTTATTGAAGTTATATGCCGAGCGGACCACCGCGCAGGGAAACTCCTTTTCCAAGGACAACGAGTTTCAGCGGGAGTTTGAAGAGGCCTTCGACTATAGCGAGACGGAGGACCAGTTATCGGCGATTCGGGCCATCAAATACGACATGGAATCGGCGACTCCGATGGACCGGCTGCTCTGCGGCGACGTGGGCTACGGCAAGACGGAAGTGGCCATGCGCGCGGCTTTCAAGGCCGTGCAGGACGGCAAGCAGGTCGCGGTGCTTACGCCAACGACGATTCTGAGCTTTCAACATTTTGAAACATTCAAGCAGAGGTTTGCGCAGTTTCCCATCAACGTGGAAATGATTTCGCGATTCAGAACCGCAAAGGAACAAAAAACCATCGTCGAGCGCGTGGAGACAGGCAAGGTGGACATCCTGATTGGCACGCACCGGCTGCTCTCCAAGGACATCAAGTTTCAGGATCTGGGCCTGCTGGTGGTGGATGAGGAGCAGCGCTTCGGCGTGCGCCACAAGGAGCGGCTGAAGCAGATGCGCAAGGAGATCGATGTACTGGCGATGAGCGCCACGCCGATTCCGCGCACCCTGCACATGTCACTGGTGGGCCTGCGGGATATGAGCGTCATCGAGACGCCGCCCAAGGACCGCATGGCGATTCAGACCGTGGTGGCCAAGTTCGATGAGAAGATTGTGCGCTCGGCGGTCGAGGTGGAGCTGGAGCGCGGCGGACAGGTGTATTTCGTACACAACCGGGTGGAGTCGATCTACGAGATCGCCGCGCGGATTCAGGAACTGGTGCCGGCGGCGCGCGTGGCCGTGGGTCACGGGCAGATGAGCGAGACCGAGTTGGAGCGCGTGATGCTGGCCTTCATGCGGCGTGAGTACGATGTGCTGGTAGCCACGACGATCATTGAGAATGGCCTCGACATTCCGCTGGCCAACACGATTCTCATCAATCGCGCGGACCGGCACGGGTTGGCCGAGTTATATCAATTGCGCGGGCGCGTAGGACGGTCGAACCGCCGCGCCTATGCCTATCTGCTCATTCCGCCGGAGCAGGAGTTGACGGAGATTGCGCGGCGCAGGCTGGCGGCGCTCAAAGAGTTCAGCGACCTGGGCGCGGGATTCAAGATTGCCGCGCTGGACCTGGAGTTGCGCGGCGCGGGCAACATGCTCGGCGGCGAGCAGAGCGGACACATCGAGGCGGTCGGCTTCGAGTTATACACGTCGATGCTCGAGGCCGCGGTCAAGGAGATGAAGGGCGAGACGAGCGAAGAGCGGCCCGCGACGCAGCTGAGTTTGGGCATAGCTCTGCGCATCGACGAGAGTTATGTGCCGGAGGAGAATCAGCGGCTGCGGCTCTACAAAAAGATCGCCGGCGCGGCGAGCGAGGCGGCGGTTGCCGAGGTGCGCGCGGAGATGGAAGACCGCTACGGCGCCCCGCCCGATGCAACAGTGTACTTGCTGGAGGCGTCGCTCATCAGGCTGGAGTGCGAGCGGATCGGCATCGCGCAGGTGGATCGCAAGCGTGCCGAGCTGCACATCCGCTTCACAGAGAAGGCGGCCGTCGAGCCGCAGACTCTGATGCGCATGGTGGCGCGGAATGCCAAGCGCGGCGCGCAGTTCACACCGCAGGGGCTGTTGAAGTATCCTTTGACTGCCGCGCGCCCTGACGAGATTCTGCTGGAGATTCGCGAGCTGCTTGCCGATCTGGCGCCAGAGCCGCCGAATGCATAGGAGATGCAATTGATAACGAGAGAAAGCTTGAAGAAACTCGTGGTTCAGTGTGCGATTGGAGTGTTTATGTCTTCGGCGATTACCGCTCATGCCGCGAATGAGAATTGGAAGCAGCAGTTCCAGAAGGTTTCCGACGAGTATTTTGACCAGGTGTATTTTCACTATGCGCCGACGCAGGGAACGCAGGCCGGGTATCACCAGTACGACGGGCAACTGGAAGACTACTCGCGCAAGAGTATCGACTCCGAGATCGCTGTGCTCAAGAACTTTGAAGGGCGCGTCGAGGCGATACATGCCGATGCCGCCGCCGCTGATTTTGTTCCGCGCAGCGACCGCGAGATTGTGCTCGCGAACATCCGCTCGCAGCTTCTGACGCTGGAGACGATCCGTCCGTGGGAGAAGAATGCGGACAACTATTCGAGCACCTGCGCGAACGGGGCATTCGTGCTGATGGAGCGCAAGTTCGCCTCGCCGGATGAGCGGCTGCGCTCGCTCGTTGCGCGGGAGAAGCAGATGCCGGCGCTGTTGGCCGAGGCGCGGATAAACCTGAAGAATCCGCCGCGCATCTTCACCGAGATCGCCATCGAGCAGTTGCCGGACATTGTGAGCTTCTTTGAGCACGATGTTCCGCTGGCATTCGCCGATGCTCAGGATGCGGCGCTGAAGGCGGAGTTTGCGCAGACCAATGCAGCCGTGATCGCGGCGCTGCAAAATTACCTCGGTTGGCTGAAGACGGATTTGCTTCCGCGGTCGAACGGCGACTTCCGCATCGGCGCGGAGACCTTCTCGAAGAAGCTCGAATATGACGAAATGGTGGACCTGCCGCTGGACAAGATACTGGAGATCGGCTGGGCCGATCTGCGCAAGAATCAGGAGCACTTCAAGCAGGTTGCGAAGGAACTGGAGCCGGCGAAGACGCCAGCCGAGGTGCTGGAGGAACTGGGCGAGAATCATCCTGCTCCCGACCAGCTATTGAACTCCTTTCGCGCCACCTTCGATGGACTCATCAGCTTCATCCGCGCGCGCCACATCGTGACCATCCCTTCGGATGTGCGGCCCATCGTGGAAGAGACTCCGCCCTTCATGCGGGCGACGACCTTTGCCTCGATGGACACGCCGGGCGCGTTTGAGACGCACGCCACGGAGGCCTATTTCAACGTGACGCTGCCCGATCCGAAGATGACCCCCGCCGAGGTCGAGGGCTTCATGCATTCCTTCAATATCGGCACGGTGATTTCGACGGCGGTGCACGAGGCGTATCCGGGCCATTACATCCAGTTTCTCTGGCTGCCGCAGGCGCCGAGCCGGGTGCGCAAGCTGCTGGGCGCGAACACCGACATCGAAGGCTGGGCGCACTATACCGAACAGATGATGCTCGACGAGGGATACGGCCAGCCCGGGGTCCTCACGGACAGGTCTTCGTCCGTGGGGTGGGAGCCCGGCGCCGGAGCGAAGGACGAGCGCGAAGCCAGGTTCCTCAGGCTCGGCCAGCTTCAGGACGCGCTGCTGCGCAATGCGCGCCTCATCGTGGGCATCCAGATGCACACCGGGAAGATGAGCTTCGACCAGGCCGTGGAGTTCTTTGAGAAGGAAGGCTACCAGTCCAGGGAGACGGCGACGGTGGAGACCAAACGCGGGGCCGGCGATCCGACTTATCTTTATTACACGCTCGGCAAGCTGGAGATCATGAAGCTGCGCGAGGATCTGAAGAAGAAGCAGGGCGCGGCCTTCTCTCTGGAGCAGTTCCACAATGATTTTTTGCGGCAGGGATTTCCGCCCATCAAGATAGTGCGGCAGGCGCTGCTGGGAGACGATTCGCCGACGCTGTGAGGGGCTTGGTTTTTCACCTTTGCAACAGAAAAGGTTCGCAAGGATGGCACGCGGAGCTTAAACTCTTATCGAGACGAGGCTGACGGAATGAGCAAGCGAATTCGGAAGGCGGTTTTTCCGGCAGGCGGGCTGGGGACGCGTTTTTTGCCGGCCACAAAAGTAATCCCAAAAGAGATGTTGGCGCTGGTCGACAAGCCCATCATCCAGTATGGCGTGGAAGAGGCGGTCGCGTCGGGGATTGAGCACATCATCATCATCACGGGCCGGGGCAAGGGCGCCATCGAGGATCACTTCGACCACAGCTTCGAGCTGGACGCGACGCTGGAGCAGCGCGGCAAGCATGAGTTGCTGGCGGTGTCGCGCGGCGTCTCGTCGCTGGCGCAGATCAGCTACGTGCGGCAAAAGGAACCGCTGGGGCTGGGTCATGCCGTGCTGTGCGCCAGGGATCTGGTGGGTGATGAGCCGTTCGCCGTGATTCTGCCCGACGATGTGATCGAGAGCGAGACGCCGTGCCTGAAGCAGATGATCGATGTCTTCGATGAGAAGGGCGGCTCGGTGCTGGCGGCGCAGACCGTCGAGGGACCGGGAATCAGCGCCTATGGCGTTCTGGCCGGCTCGCAGGATCCCGAGAACTGGCGGATTATCAACTGCACCGGCATGGTGGAGAAGCCGAAGTTTGCCGACGCGCCCTCCAAGCAGGCCATCGTCGGCCGCTATGTGCTCACGCCGCGGGTCTTTGCGCTGCTGGAGCGGACTGATCCAGGCGAAGGAGGCGAAATCCAGCTCACCGACGGCATCAAGAAGCTGGTCCTTGAAGAAAAGGTCTTCGGGTACATCTTTGAAGGCAAGCGCTTCGACGCCGGCGACAAACTGGGCATGTTGCAGGCCACCGTGGAGTTTGCGCTCAAGCGCAGCGATCTCGGGCCGCGGTTCCACGAGTATTTGAAGGGGCTGGCGCTGTAAAGCAGGGGTCAGGGATCAGGTATGGATGAGTTGCGGGTCCATGAAATTCTATTCCGAGGTGAGCAGGACGGCCCCGTTGAGCGGGAATTGAAAAGAAGGATCATCAGTTCCTTTCAACCGGCGATGGGAATCCAATCTGCCTATCTTGCCAGAGTTTCGTACGGCGGTTCTACTGAACAAAAGATTGCACTGTGCCTGAAGGCCAACGCCAACGATCCTTCTGGAACAGCCATCGAAATCGGAAAAGTATTTCGTCAAATGTTCAATCCGGCGGAGAGCCTCGATATTCTGTTCTTGAACCCAACGCAGGAAAAAGAGGTAGCTGCGGTTGCGAGGCAATTCTTTACCCTTTCCACTTGATATTGCAGCCAATCGATGGCCGCTGATCCTGGAGCGGAGGCTGGCCGGCGAGCGCGGCGTCAATCGCGGCGCGCAGATCCTCGCCGGTGACGGGGATGCCATTGCCGGGGCGGCTGGGGTCGAACTGGCCGCGATAGACGAGCCGGAAATCGCCGTCGAAGAGAAAGAAATCCGGGGTGCAGGCGGCGTTGTAGGCGCGCGCCACGGCCTGCGTCTCGTCATGGAGATAAGGAAAGTTGAAGCCAAATGTCGAGGCCTGCTGCTTTAACCCGGCGGGGCTGTCGGCTGGGTGAGTGGCCACGTCATTGCTGCTGATGGCCACGATGCCCAAAGGCTTGCCGGCGTAGTCCTTGCCCAGGGCCGCCAGGCCCTTCTCAACGTGCTTCACATAGGGGCAGTGGGTACAGATAAACAGCACCAGCAGGGCCTTCTCTCCGCGAAAGTCGTCGCGGCGGACGGTCTTGCCAGTCACTACGTCGGTGAGCGCAAAATCAGGGGCCGTGACGCCCAGTTCCAGCATGGTGGATTCGGTCAATGCCATTGCATTTCCTCCAATCTCATTTTGCGTTGCCGGCGAACTCCGCCAACATCGCTCACTCCTCAAAACAGCGGCGTCTGCCTGCCCGGCATGGCCAGGCCAAAGTGCTCATAGGCCAGGCGCGTGGCCACGCGGCCGCGCGGGGTGCGGTCGAGGAATCCGATCTGGATGAGGAACGGCTCGTAGACCTCTTCCAGTGCATCCTGCTCCTCGGCCAGGGTTGCGGCCAGCGTGCTCAAGCCGACCGGACCGCCGTCGTATTTCTGGATGATGGCCAACAGCAGCCGGCGGTCGATCTCGTCGAAGCCGTGGGCGTCGACTTCCAGCATGGTGAGGGCGGCGTTGGCCGTGGGCCGGTCGATGACCCCCGAGCCGCGCACCTGGGCAAAGTCGCGCACGCGGCGAAGCAGCCGGTTGGCAATGCGCGGCGTGCCACGGGAGCGCAGGGCGATCTCCGCCGCGCCGTCCTGGTCAATGGGAATCTGCATCACCTCGGCGGAGCGGGTGACGATGACGCGCAGCTCCTCCTCGGTATAAAACTCCAGGCGCAGCAGGATGCCGAAGCGGGAGCGGAGCGGCGAACTGAGCAGGCCGGGCCGGGTGGTGGCGCCGATGAAGGTGAAGGGGCGGATCTCCATCACATGGGTGCGCGCCGCCGGGCCCTGGCCGATGATGATGTCGAGCTTGTAGTCCTCAAGGGCGGTATAGAGCTTTTCCTCCAGCACCGGCTGCATGCGATGGATTTCGTCGAGGAAGAGCACCTGGCGCTCGCGCAGGTTGGTGAGGATGGCAGTCAAGTCGCCCTGAATCTGGAGGGCCGGGCCGGAGGTCTGCTGGAAGCCGACGTCGAGCTCATTGGCGATGATCGTGGCCAGGGTGGTCTTGCCCAACCCTGGGGGCCCGAAGAGGAGCACGTGGTCGAGGGCCTCGCCGCGCGATTTTGCCGCTTCAAGGGCGATGGCAAGTTGTTCTTTTGCTTTGGATTGACCGATGAACTCGCCCAGCCAGCGGGGACGCAGTTTCAGCTCGAAGCCCTGCTCTTCGTCGGCGCGCGAGGCGCTCACCAGCCGTTCCGGAGTGTTGTCGCGGGCGATGGCCATGCTGAAGAGAAGTGTAGCCGCTGGCGCTGGAAGGGGCAAAGCGCGATCTTTCAAAAAACAGTCTGCATGCTGGATCCTGATCGGGTCCGCAGGGCTCCCGGCCGGGGGCCGCTTGGGGTTTCCGGTCCGGGCGGTATGAGGAGCCCGTTTCCCCAGGGGATTCCGAGGCCCGCCGGCTGCGCTTATTTACCGTCTTGATTCCGTATGAAACAATGCATAGCAGGTCCGGCACACAGCAGTTTGTGGATTTAGTATCAAATGTCGGAGAAGATCCGCGTTTTGGCGTAAAATGGCGGAGGCGGAACCGCAAGTTTGCCCAGGAGACCCATATGTTCAATCGTTTCTGCGTCGGAGCGCTTTTGCTTGTCGGCCTTGCAGCGTCACTTACCGGTTGCGGCAGTTCCCCTGGGCTGACCTCCATCGTAGTCTCGCCCAATGCGTTTACGGCCACGCTGGCCCCTCCGGGTATTCCTCAGGGCTATAACCAATACACAGCTATCGGATACTATACCCACCCCGGTCATCCACCCGTGACCAAGGATATAACCGCCGAAGTTACCTGGCATTCCAGCGCCCCGCAAGTGGCCGCCATTGCCAGTTCAGGACTGGCCACGGCTACCGGCTTCACGGCTTCGGGCGCCTGGACGGGAATCACCAACATCACTGCCAGCTCGCCTGGCTTCAACGGCGATATCGTCAGCAACTCTGTCACCTTCACCGTAACCGCGTGCGATAGTTGCGGAACCACATCCACGGAGCCTGTGATATCGCTCGCCGTCACTCCGGCCTCGGATTCGCTTTCGGCGCCCGGTCAAACCGCCCAGTTTGTCGCCCTCGCCACCACCGGTTCCGGCCTCGTCGTCGATATGACAAAGAAGGTCGGCTGGAGTTCCACCAATGCGGGAGTCGCCACGATTGGCGTCAACACCGGGCTTGCCACGGCAGTGGGGCCGGGAACTACGCCGATTAACGCCCTCTATACGAATCCGGACGGCAGCGTGGTGGCAGCCAGCGCGAGCTTATCGGTCTCGGGCACAGTCTCGGAGCCTCTGGCATCCCTGGCCATCGTTCCGGCTTCCGAGACGCTTACGGCAGCCAACCAGACAGCCGGGCTTATCGCAATCGGCACCACCTCAAGCGGCACGACGGTGAACCTGACCGGTGTATCGGCAACGGTCGGCTCGGCGACGATCAAGGCAGCTACGTGGGCCTCCAGCGTTCTCTCCGTGGCCACGATCAATGCGGCTACCGGAGTGGCCACGGCCGTTGCCAACGGCACTACGGCGATCACGGCCGTAGCCGTCAATCCCGACGGCACGGTGGTAACCGCAACGGCAACGATTACCGTCACCATTGCCGCCGCGCCTGAGCCTCTGCTGTCGCTCTCCATCCTTCCCAATTCGCAGTCGGTTGCGTCGGCTGGCCAAAGCGCCCAATTCCTCGCCATTGGAACCTTTTCCTCAACCTCCTCCACTCCGGGTACGCAGAACATGGCGAATGTTCCCGGCTACACCGTGACCTGGTACTCGAGCGTGCCGTCCGTCGCCACCATCACCAGCACCGGCAATGTAACGTCGGTTGGGCAGGGAGCAACGGCCATCACGGCCATCGCGACAAACAACAGCGACAAGAGCGCCTCCCTGGCAACGGCGACCTTTGCGGTTCTGGGTCCATCGACTCAGGAAATCACTTCGCTGACGATGATTCCCAGCTCGCAGACCATCACGATGCCTCTGGTCACTCCGGCTGCTCCGACCGCAAATTTCGTCGTGATCGGCACCAACGGAACCACGGGCCTGCAACTGAACGAGACCACCAAGGTCGCCTGGACTTCAAGCGACACGGCGGTCGCGACCGTCGATTCCACCGGTGGGGTGACGCCGCTCAGCCAGGGTTCGACCACCATCACGGCGCAATACACCAACCCCTTGACTGGTTCCACGCCGGAAAACGTGGTGACGGCGACGGCGACGCTGACAGTGAACGGCGTAGCAACCGAGCCTCTGCTTTCCATTGCCATCCTGCCCAACTCGCAATCAGTGGAATTTGCGGGTCAGACCAGCCAGTTGATCGCGATTGGGACATTCTCCTCTGCCCCGGTCACGCAGAACCTCACCACCAGCGCCGCCTATCCGCTTACCTGGAGTTCCAGCAATACGGCGGTTGCCACGGTCACCCAGGGCGGCCTGGTCACGGCGGTTGACCAGGGCACGGTCGCCATCACGGCCATTGCGATGAACCCGGACAAGAGCGTGGTGACCGGCGTCGCGAGCTTCACGGTGGTTAACGGAGTCGCGGAGCAGGTTACCACGCTTTCCATCATTCCGGGCTCGCTGTCGCTCTCCGCGACGGGCCAACCTGGCCAGTTTATTGCGCTGGGCACCTCTGGGACCAGCGGTCTTCAGATCGATGTGACGCACTCGCCGCAGCTTGCCTGGAGTTCCAGCATTCCGTCCTATGCCACGATTGCGACCTATCCTTCACCCAATGCCGGCCAGGCCTCGGGCGTGAGCCAGGGCACAACCAACATCACGGCCGAATGGACCAATCCCGCTACCTCCACGACTCCTCAAAACGTGGTCACGGCACAATCCTCTGTTTCGGTCACAGCTACGGCGGCGGCGGAGCCTCTGCTTTCCATCTCGGTTATACCGAGCGGAATTACCGACCTTGATTTGCTCGGCAACGGGCAGTTCCTGGCGTACGGAACCTTCTCGACCGCTCCAACCGTGCTGGAGATCACCAACGGCTTCTCTCACGTTGGATTCCCGGCCAGCTGCACCTCGACTGCTATTCCATCCCCTTGCCCCTGGCAACCCACTACCTGGGTCTCCACCGCACAGGAGATCTTCCCGGTCGATTCAGCCGGAGCTCCGGGAGCCACCGGAGGACTTGCCACCGCCTATGGCTCTGGAGGCACAGATATCTATGCCGTAGCGGCGAATCCGGATAGCACACTGGTATACAGTCCTATCTCGACCTTCAGTTGCCCCTACGCCGCGCCGACCTACGGCACGATCACGACCACCCTTGCCAACGGCACCACCGTCACAACCACGGATTTCAACGATCTGCTCAACCCCGGCACGTGTAACACGCTGACGATAGCGGACGCCCTCCTGTCGACGCTGACGGTCTACAACACGGGCCTGAACCAGACCAACTGGCTGGTCACCGCTCCATCCGCCACGGGCACGCCGGATGTGATCCACTGCGGCGGCACCACCGAGCAGGCAACAGCAGGCGGGTCTGTCTGCACGACAACCTATCCCAACGGCACTCCGGTGATCATCACGGCTCCGGCTGAACCAGGTGTCCACTTCGGCGGGTGGGCTTCGAGCTGCACTCCCTGCACTCTCAATGGGAATGTCTGCACGCCCATCGCAAATCCCCCCTACTACAGCCAGGCAGGGCCAAACTACTGCTCGGTTCAGGTCGGAGGGGGTTGCACTCTCAACCCCAACACCGGCACCTACACCTGCAGCCACGACTCGAACGTCTCCGTCGGCGCCATCTTCAACTAGACTCCAACCACGCCCATGCGCGAAGGCCGCCCTTCGGGGCGGCCTTCATGCGCCTGGAGGGGAATTTTGGGGATTGCCGCCGGGACTAACAAGCTGCGCAAGAACTCGATTCGGAGGGAGGCGGGGGTTTCAACCCCCGCGTAAGGCCAACAGGATTAAGGCGGGCTTTAGCCCCGGAGGAGCGCTTTCCGGCGATTTCACTCGAAACCAGGGCTTTTCCGCAGCCGCCTATGCCGGCAGGATCACCACCCCGGCCACCAGCTTGTAATGGAAGCCATTAAGGGGCCTTTCAGCAAGGCTGATCGTCAGTAGAGCCTGAGCGTTTTTGCCTCCGGCGACAACGGAATGCGGATGCCGGCCTTGGCCGCAGCGCCGGCACTGCGTTTCCCATAGCGGATCGGTGACGACAAGACAATATGGATCATCGGCAAAGCGAAAATCAGCCTGGACCCTGAGTATGTTCGGGTAGGTTGGGTGCGGCGCAACTTTCCAATGCAACTGCTGGGGCCGGATTATTGAAAGGGAGTGGCTCAATCTGCTCTTTAACAGCGGATCATCAGAGGAGAATCTGTCGCTGTAGCTGTGCAACAACGGATCCTTCTGATCCAAGTAGGAGACCAACTGGTCCCAATCTTGCGGCCCATCGAAGCGGCGTAGAACCATGTGCGCATCTTCGCAGGAGGCGGGAGCCATCTCCCAGTTTTCCGGCTGCACTTTATTGCCCACATACCTGTCAAGACGGAGCCGCAAAACATCGAGTGGCGTTAGAATCCTGCGCTTCTGAATCCCGCCTTCAACCACAATGATCTCGTGGTCTGCGAACGCGCCATGAGTCTTGTCGTGAACGGGACGAATCCACTTGCCGGAATCAAGGTCAATTCCGGCTATGCAATTGCCACCGTCTCGTCTCCCGACGGCAAGGCACAGGAATTCGAGCTCCTTCATCAATCCACCCCCAAGCCTAGGAATCCTCTGATCCAGTTCGGCTGCACGTTGGGCGTTCCTCCAGGGGCTGAAGCCCGCGCTGATTTTGCGGCGCCTGCGGCACGACTGAAGCCGTGCCCTGATACAAGGCAGGCTTGCAGAGAGGATCCCTAAAGATGAATGATTCCAATGCCGCCCCATTGGTCCCGCAGGTACTCCAGCGCCAGCCGCCGATGGCAGTGCTCCGGGGTTGGCTCGCTGCACAGCAGGACGGTCTTCTTTTGAAAGCTCTCTTTCAAAAGAACCCATTCCACCTTCCGAGAGCGAATCAGAGCCAGATAGTCCCTGGTGTAATCCTCCCAACTTCCCTTGCGCTTCTTGAATGCGTCCAGCATCTCCTGCGTGGGAGCGAGCAACGGCTCGTGCTCATAGGCCGCGCCGCAGATCTCTTCCAGAAAATAGGCCAGGTCGGCCCGCTTGGCGAAGGCGGCAAGCTGCGAGGTGTTATTCAGGCGCACATCCAGCAAGCGCTCAATGCCGTGGGCCTTCAGTGTGCCGAAAAACTCCCGGGCGCTTTTTTGGGTAAAACCGATGCTGTAGATCTCCATTGGTCCTCGTCGAGTTCCGCGAAGAGAGCAGGCTGCGCGTCGACCAGCGGTTTGCCGGATTCGGCGGCAACCGCTTCGTCGGATTCCAGTCGGCCGTCGCCGCGAATATGAATCATGATGTGGCCGCGCTCCGCGAGCACGCGGCCGATGAGCAGGCGGCGATGGCAGTGAGCCGGGTCCTCCTCGCCGCAAACCAGGGCCACGCGGAATCGCTCCATGCCGGTTTCAAGCCGTGCGATCCCCGCCTGGAAGCGGGCGTCGTCGCGCAGACGGCTATAAAGAACGCGGCCTTTGGCGTCGTAGTAGGCCGGATTGGCCGGCCGTCCGCCGAGTTCCGCCCCGAGAAAGAGATACCGGACTCCGGATTCCTCCAGCGATCGCTGCATCAGTTCCTTATCGAACTGCGGCACGTACTTCGAGTAGGGCGAGCTGCGCGTATCCACCACCACCTCGATCCCGTGCTGGCGTATGAGAGCAAGCCACGCCTCGAAATTGTGGTTGGAATGGCCGAGAGTGAAAAAGCTGCTCATGCGCGGACCCTTGCAGTGCAGGATAGCACCCGAGAAACGGGAGCCGCTGCCGGGCTAGGTTGGCACATTCACCAGAGGCCAGTAGCGAAAGGAGCGAAACGCGGCCTTTCCCGATCCGCAGGCATAGACGGCGGGGCGAACGTCAAGGAAGCCGCCGAGAACGTTGTGGTTCATGCCGGAGATTTCGGCCGACTCCTCGGTGCGCTTCCAGCTCTGGCCGGGGAGGCGGTAATAGAAATCGAGTTCCTGGCGATCATTGACGATACGCAGTGTGGCTCTGGTTGCGCCTTGTTCCTGCCGGCTGGGAATGTAGCCATTGGCGATGCGCACGCCGATCCCTTCCGGGGAGAGCAGGATGCCGGCGGCGTGTTCGGGGTTGTAGAAGAGCATAATGCCGGCCTCGCAGCCGCGCGAGACTTCGATATCAATCTCGACGGTGTACGAGTGGCCGCCGACGGGGGTAGTCAGGGCGGATGTGTCGGCCAGGGATTTGCCTTTGGCTGCCAGGGTGAGGGCGCCGCTGCCGGTGGTGAAGCGGGCGGCGTCAAACTCGTGCCAGAAGCCCCACTGGAGGCCGAGTTCGGGGCTGCTGAAGTCGTCGGAGGGATCAAGAAAAGGCTGTTGGCTTGTGCCGGCGACAGGCATGGGAATTGCCGAATCCGCCGTGACGCCGGGAGGAATGCGGAACCAGCCGTCGGAGGTCCACTCGACGGGCAGCAGCAGGAGTTGGCGGCCAAGAGTGCGGTAGCCGTTCTCATAGGAGTGAACGGTCATGAACCAGCGGTCGTCCGGGGTATCGACGAGGCGGCCGTGGCCGAGCGAGAGCCAGCGGTCGTCGCGGGAGGCGGTGTGGACGACGGGATTGTAGGGGGAGAACTCCCAGGGCCCGTCGGCGTGGCGGCTGCGGGCGCTGATGACTGAGTGGCTTGTGCCTGGGCCCGCGGTGCCGCCTTCGGCGACGTTGAGGTAGAAGTATCCGTTGCGCTCCAGGAGCTTGGGGGCTTCCAGGCAGGTGCATTCGATGCGCATGGAAGCAGGCATGGGCCAGGCGTCAAGAACTTTACGGGGAGGGGTCTTTACCGCCAGGCCGTCCGGGGTGAGCTCGGCCATGAGTCCGCCCGCCATATAGAGGAAGCGGCGTCCATTCTCGGCGATGTGAGCAGGGTCGATGGCATTGATGCCGAGATCGACAGGCTCGCTCCAGGGCCCAACGGGGTGATCGGCGCGAACCACGCGCAGGCTGCCGTCAGCCGGAAAGTAGATATAGTAGCGGCTCTGGTACTCGCACAGATAGGGAGCCCAGACGGCGCCGTAGTAGCGATGGAGAGCGGCAGCTACCGGGCGCCAGTTGATCAGGTCGCGGGAGTGCCAGATCAACAGCCCTGGGGCGTAATCAAAGCTGGAGTGGGTCAGGTAGAAGTCGTCGCCGATGCGGATGGGACTGGCGTCCGGATGATCGCCGCCCAGAATGGGATTGCGATAGACGTTCGCGGTTTGCGCGAGGGCGAAGCGGGTCTTGGAAGCGAACGCAAGGGTGGCGGCGGAGTTCAAGACAAAACGGCGGCGCGTCAGCATGGCAGGTCAAGTGTAGCGTCGGGCTGTCTGTGAAGTAAAGCGATCCAGCCGTCAGCGCAAAAGAGCGGGGGGCGCCGTTTAGACTGGTAAGGTTCCACTGAGCGTGATGACCCACCGGTTCGGAATCCTTCGCCGCTTTCGCTTCAATCTGCCGCAGCGCATTGCGGCGGGGCTGCTGGCGGTGTTTCTCATCCAGGGACTGTGGCTCACCAGTTGCCAGACGCTCTCCGATCGCGATTACCAGTACGCGCGCTGCGGCCGCGAGATGTGGGAGCAGCCCTCGCCGCTGGCCGGCTACTTCACCACTTGCGGCAACATTCACGACGGGATTTTGGCCTACCGGCTGGCCGGGCTGCCGCTCACGCTCAATCTCCTGGCCGAGCGCGGGCTGGACCACTTTCGCAAGCCCGAGGACCGGATCGTGCAGGCGGAGGGCGAGCTCTCGCCCTGGGAGTTGCGTCACCAGCTCACGCACATCCTGCTCCTGTTGCGGCTGCCGTTTCTGGGGGCCGGATGCCTGCTGGGCGCGGGGCTGTGGTGGGTCACGCGGCGGCTCTACGGAAACCTGGGCGGCTACACTGCTCTGGCGCTTTACTGCTTTTCTCCGGCGGTGTTAAAGGCCTGCGTCGCGCCCAGCCCAGAAGTGTTGGCGGCGCTGGGGGTCTATGGCGGCGTCTACACCTGCATCGGAGTGGCCCATGCCATGCAAGGGCCCGTTGCCAAATGGCGTCCGCGCATCGTGCTGCTGACGGCGGCCTTCGGCCTCGCGGCGGCCTCGCACATCGTCGCCCTGCCACTGACGGCTCTGCTGGGCCTGGCGGCCATGCTGTGGGTGGCCGAGGGGCGCCGGAGCCAGGTGCTTCCGATCGTGCTGGCGGCGGTGGCCGGGGCGCTGGTTCTGGTCTTTGCCTGCTACGGCTTCTCGCCGGACGCCTTCAGCTATCTCTTCCGCTCCGCCGCGGGTTTCCTGGGCCTCTCGCTCGACCCGGCCCGCCGGTTCTTCTCCGCGCTGCCCAACGCCGGCATCACCGTGGCCGCTGCTGCCGCCCTGGCGCTCTTTTTTGCTCTGCGCCGTTCACGCTACTTCGGCAACACAACTCCGCTGTGTTGCGCGGTCATCCTGTTCCCGCTGGTGATGACCGGCGCTCCGGGGAGCCCGTGGCTCTGGGCGCTGCCTTTTCTGCTCACCTTCATTGGCGGAGTCTTCGCCGACGCCTATGAGAGCCAGCGAGGCCGCCTGGCGCTGGCCGCCGCGGGAGCCATCGTCCTGCTGCAAGCCGTCTTCTGCGTGCTGAGTCTGCCGGGGCTGCTGTAGAGAGTGGCCGGTTTGGCTGATGAACAGCTTGCAGGCAAGACCGGATTCTTGTTTTCTTCCGAACGCGAACCGAGGGCCAGAATGAACACAGAACAGAAGGATCAACAGGGCATTCTTGAATCGCAAGCTGACGGGCCAACTCGAGAAATGCTGGCAAAGGCCCGCAAACAAACCCGTGCTTTTCTGGCTAGGAAACTGAAGGTGAGCAAAGAAACCGTTCGGCGCATCGAGAAGCGCACGGACCTGTATCTCTCCACACTGCGCAGCTACGTGGAGGGCGTGGGCGGCGAGCTGACGCTGATGGTCAAATTCCCTGACTGGCCTCCGGTGATCCTGGCAGGCCTGGGCGAAAGCGCGGACAAGGTCGAAAAGAAGCCCAAAAGGAGGGCTGTCACGACGGCCAAATCCAAGCCAAAACCGAAGCCTGCAACGCGTCGCGCGGCGTAAGTGCTGCGGGCGCTCGCAGGAGCGCCTCACCCCGTCTATAAATTCAAGCAAAATAAGGACTTATTTCTTTCAATCAGCCTTGCAAAAACCCCTTTTAAGCGAGTAAAATAGAAGCATAGCCCACGGACCCCGGCCCCGCTTCTTCCGGACCCTTTCCGCCGCCTTCCGGCGGGCCTGAAATGACCCTTATGGCAGACGATCAGAATCCCCTCCTCCCTCTCGAAGGCGGCGCCCCGCACAGCGGCGGCACGAACTATCTCCCCATGAACATCGAGGAGGAGATGCGCCGCTCCTATCTCGCTTATTCCATGTCGGTGATCGTCGGCCGCGCGCTTCCCGATGCCCGCGATGGGCTCAAGCCCGTGCACCGGCGCATTCTCACGGCGATGGATCGCGAGGGCCTGCAGCACAACAAGCGCTACTCCAAGTGCGCCGGCGTGGTCGGCGAGTGCCTCAAAAAATACCATCCGCACGGCGACTCGTCCGTCTATGACGCGCTGGTTCGCATGGCGCAGCCGTGGTCGCTGCGTTATCCGCTGATTGACGGGCAGGGCAACTTCGGCTCGGTGGATGGCGATCCGCCCGCGGCCTACCGCTACACCGAGTGCCGCATGGAGCGCATCGCCGAAGAGATGATGGCCGACATCGAGATGGAAACCGTCGATATGATGCCCAACTTCGACGAGACCACCGATGAGCCCACCGTGCTGCCCACGCGAATTCCGACCCTGATCGTGAATGGCTCGAACGGCATCGCGGTGGGCATGGCCACGAATATTCCGCCGCATAATCTCACAGAAGTCTTGAACGCAACCATCGAGCTGGTGAAGAACCCGCATGCCGGCCTGGCTGAAGTGTTGAAGCATGTGCAGGGGCCTGACTTTCCCACCGGCGGCTTTCTCTACGGCAAGGCCGGCATTCCCGAGGCGTACAGGACCGGGCGCGGCCGCTTCCTGATGCGCGCCCGTACCGCTCTTGAAAGCCTGACCAAGGAAAAGCAGGCCATCATCGTCAGCGAGATTCCCTATCAGGTGAACAAATCCAAGCTCATCGAGCGCATCGCCGATCTGGTCAACGACAAGATCATCGACGACATCGGCGACGTGCGCGATGAGAGCGACCGCGACGGCATGAGGATCGTCATCGAGCTCAAGCGCGGAGCGCAGCCGGAGATCGTGCTCAACCAGCTCTACAAGAACACGCAGATGCAAGAGAGCTTCTCGATGATCTTTCTCGCGGTCCTCAACGGGCAGCCGCGGGAGCTGGGACTCGACCAGGCCATCCACTGCTTCATCAATCACCGCATCGACGTGGTGCAGCGCCGCACCGTCTTCCTGCTGCGCAAGGCCCGCGAGCGCGAGCACGTGTTGGAAGGCTTGAAGATCGCGCTCGATAACCTCGACACCGTGATTCGCATCATCCGCGGCTCAGGCTCGCGCGTCGAGGCGCGTGAGAACCTCTACGCCTGGAGCAAGGGCCGGGAGATCATCATCACTCTCGACCGGGAGCGGCTGCCGCACGAGGAGAAAGGCCTCACGCTCCGCCAGATCGACGCCATCCTCGAACTGCAACTCTACCGCCTCACGCAGCTCTCCATCGACGAGCTGCTGAACGAACTGAAGCAGAGGCGCGCCGAGATCGCCGAGTACGAGTCGATCCTGGCCAGCGAAACCAAGCTGCGCGCGGTCATCGTGAAGGAACTCGAAGAGGTGCGCGACAAGTACGGCGACGCGCGCCGCACGCAGATCATCGACGAGAGCGCCGAGCTGCAGCTCGAAGACCTCATCGCCGACGAGCAGGTCGCGGTCACTGTGAGCCATCAGGGCTACCTCAAGCGCACGCCCATCAGCATCTATCGCCAGCAGCGCCGCGGCGGCACTGGGCGCATGGGCATGAAGACCCGCGAAGAGGATTTTGTCGCGCAGTTGATCGTCGACTCGACGCACGCATTTCTGCTCTGCTTTACCAACGCCGGCCGCGTCTACTGGCTCAAGGTCTACGAGATTCCCGACGTGGGCGCGGCGGGCAAAGGCAAGTCGATGCAGAGCCTGCTCGATTTGCAGCAGGGAGAAAATGTCCGCGCCATCCTGCCCGTGCGCGACCTCGAGGAAGAGGGCAAGTTCATCTTCTTCGCTACGCAAAAAGGAACCGTCAAGAAGACGCCGCTCAAGGACTTCTCGAACGTGATGTCGCGCGGCATCATCGCCATCGGCATCGACAAAGACGATGAGCTGGTTGCGGCGCGCATCACCGACGGCAGCCAGATTGTCTTTCTCGCCACGCACCTCGGCCAGGCCATTCGCTTCGACGAGAACGATGTCCGCTCCATGGGCCGCCCGGCTTACGGCGTGCGCGGCATCGATCTCGGCAAGAACGATTACGTCGTCGGCATCGCCGTCACGCCCAAGGAACACGAACCGGGCGAGTACCGCATTCTCAGCGTCACGGAAAACGGCTTCGGCAAGCGTACCGATGTGGAGAAGTATCGCCTGCAAACCCGCGGCGGCAAGGGCGTCAAAAACATGGCCGTCACCCCGCGCATCGGAAGGGTCAGCAGCATTCAGCTGGTGGACGACACCAGCGAGCTGATGGTCATCAGCCAATTCGGCAAGATCATCCGCATCGACACCAAGACCATCCGCGCCGCCGGCCGCGCCACGCAGGGCGTCCGCCTGCTGAATCTGGAGCCGGAAGACAAGGTAGCCGCCGCCGTCATCATCCCCCCCGATGAGCTGAACGGCAAAGACGACGAGCAGGGAACGCTGTTGCAGTAGGGATTGTGGAGGCAGTATGGAATCATTGCGGAGGGAGCAGGGGCCTTTAGGCCCCTGAGTGTAGGCTTGCAATAAAAGCGGCTTTAGCCACGGGCCTTTCGTTTATGCTGGGTTCAATTGCGGGTGTCCAGGTTTCTAATTTGAGATTTTGGTATCTGCATGAAATGGGGCTGAAATGAGTACACAACCAGCATTCGACCACAGCGGCTCCAGCTTCGACACCTTTCTTGAAGAAGAGGGCATTCTCGATGAAGTCGAGGCAGCGGCCATCAAGCGAGTGATCGCATGGCAACTGGCGGAAGCGATGAAAGTTGGGTGCCCCAGGTCCGGATTTTCGGACCTGGGATCAACGACAGGGTAAGGTGGATGTGCACCATGAGTATGGACAAGACACTTCGCCGCGTAACCGATCTTGATGAGCAACAGGCCGAGACGTATCGCTATTGGCAAAGCCAGTCGATCGGCGCGCGCCTCATTGCCGTTTCAGAATTGAGTCAGGAAGCTTATGCCTTCGCAGCCGCATTCAAAGGAGTGCCTGCCGATGATCAGCAAGGACTTTCAAGATATCCTGCGCGCATTCAACGCTCACAACGTTAAATATTTGGTTGTTGGTGGATTCGCCTACGGTGTTCACCTTGAACCCCGAGCTACGAAGGATATTGACCTTTGGATTCGCAATGACTCGGAGAATGCAAAAGCTGTCTTTCAAGCCCTCGCGGAGTTTGGCGCTCCGATAGCTGGAATGACCCCAAAAGATTTCATGGACGGAACGGTTTTTCAAATGGGTCAGCCGCCGAAGCGTATTGATGTAATCCAGCAGGTTTCAGGACTGGATTTCGACGATGCCTGGGAGCACCGCTTGGAGGGGTTCATCGACGAGCAGACCCCGGCGCTGGTTATTTCAAGAGATGATTTGATCCGTAACAAACTCGCCGCCGGCCGCGATCAGGATCTTCTCGACGTGAAGGTCCTCCGAGCCGCTGAGAAGGCCATACGGAAGCCGCAACAATGATCATCCCACCCTATGAATTGAACGGCAAGGACAATGAGCCTACGCTGTTGCAGTGAGGACTACTCATCCAGCATTGCGCCAGCGCCTCAAATGCGAGGCTTGAGGCGTCTACGGCCCACGTAGATTCAATAAGTCTCTTTGTATGTTGAGCGAGCGTTGGTGAAGAACTCGTTATCCCTGGCGTACTCCCCGAGCAACCAGTCCGCAAATGCATCGCTATACTGCGGCGACGAAAACCTTCCCTTGTGGTAGAAGTTCGCCTGTGATTCGACTTGATACACGCGTCGAACCGCCAGCAAATCGTGCGTGTTTATCGCTTTGGCTCCTTCAGCAAGCCGACCGTTCACGACAGTCAACAAATCCTTCCCTCTATAGGGATGCGATTGGTCGTAGTCAAGGGTCGCATATCCGGGAGCATTTGGGTTATTGACTACCCTGATGTTCAGGGGCAGCCCGCTCGCCCCGCTAGTTGCCTGACCTAGGTTTCCTATCGTTATCGTCGACGGCTTGATAAGCGAGACCACCCTTTGGTACCTTTCCATCTCGTCCGGTTTTGAGTAGTCAAATTTGACAAACTCAACCGCAAAATCTGCGTTGCGCTCGTTATTTGCAGGCTTCGGTATCAAGAACACCTTGTAGCTGAAGCGTGGGTCACCGAGAACGTCAATGCTTAATCCTGTCCTGAATTTATCCACGTAAAGAGCGAGGTTCTTCGCAGCGGATTTATGAAGCTTCTTCACCGCCAGTAGTTGCGCCTCATTCCGAAGGCAGGAAAACTGCAACGCAAGAGACAAGCTTTCATTGAGAGCGTATCGGCCACCAAATTCTTTCAAGAGCAAATCTTCGAAATTGAAGAGCAATGCCTGGCACTCTCCAAAGATGGTGAGGTCGAGAGCCGGCATTGACCGGTGCTCAATCTTGTTGCGCAACCCAACAAAGAACTCTATGTTGGCGCGCTCGGGCGGATTATTCGTCCCGTAGTATTGCTGAACGCACGTCGTGAGTTCCCAAGCCTTCCTATCTCCGTCTATCAGTTTAAAGTGCCTACGATTGGTTTCCTTCCGGTAGAACGGCTTAAGCCTCCGCTTGAGAAAGATCGAATGGAATAAAGCTGTCCAGGCGATGCACATCAAAACGATGAATCCGCCGGACCGAAATGCTGTTCCAGGCCTGTTGTACGTCTCGACCGCAAGAAGTGCGCTCTCGCGAGCCTTGTCCAGATGCGTTTTCACTTCGCTAGAAAGCCGAGACATTTGAACCCCCAGGCTCTATTGAGTTGCGAACCTCGATGAAGATCCATCACCAGGCTCTAGACCGTCCAATCCTCCACAATCAGCCCCTTCACTCTTCCAAACTCGCGCGTACTGGGCGTAACCAGAATCAAATTCCGCGCGAACGCCTGTCCGGCGATCAGAGTGTCATATTCGCCGATGCGCTGGCCCTGGAGTTCGAGCGTGGCGCGAATCTCTCCGGCGGCTTGCGCATCCCGCTCGGAATAGTCGAGCAGTGTAACGTCACGCCCGAGAAACGTTGAAAGACGGTTGGCATTCTGGGGGACGCGATCGCTCTTCGCCACGCCGTACCAAAGCTCATGAGCAACGATCAGCGAGGTTGTAAGGACCGCACCGCTGCGCTCCGCCTGTTTGTAGCGCTCGCGGACCTGGTTGGACGTCCCATTGATCAGAGCGATGCAGACGTTCGTATCGAGCAGGTAATTCACTTGAAGTACTCACGAATCGGCGCGAGATTCTGCTTTCGCCCCTCGGGAAAGAGCGGGTCGGCTCCCATTGCATCCATCCGCGCAAACCACTCCTCGACCGTTTCCTTTTTTACTTCCGGCACAGGTTCGAGCAAAATCCCCGCGCCCATGCGGGATATGCGCACCCGGTCACCCTCGAAGCGAAACTCCTTGGGCAGGCGCACGGCCTGGCTGCGGCCATTCCAGAAGAGCTTGGCATCCGCGGCCTTCTTTTTCCCACTCGCAACTGTAGCCATCGCGCCCTCCAGAAAGTATCTATCAAAAGTATATTACAATACTATCTAGCTAGGATTTCGGCCATCAGTGGCTCCAGGGGATCGCATAAATTTGATGTGCAGATTATTTCCGCCATCCTGCTACAGTGAAGCTGGGTCGGTCCTCCAGGACGGGGTCGATCCGGTCCTTGCCCTTCGGGAGGCCCCCCCCCTCCCCCCCGGGGTCCATACTCCTTCTGTTCGCCTTTGCCAAGGCAACATGCTGATTCTGTGCGACTTACGGATCCTGTTTTTCAACAATTTCCTCGAAATAGGGTACATTTGCACGAAATACGGTGCATTTCCTGGCCCGGCGCCAAAGAGCCTGCCATCCGCCGGAGTCTTCTCTCGCTTTTTCGTCCTTTCTCAGCGAGATTTGAGGCTGCCGACGATGCGGACGAACCCTCTTGAATTCAAGCAATTGCCCTGTTAGTGGCTCTCTTTTGCGTCGCCCTTGCCATAGGCGCTGTCCCACTCGCCGCGGGCGCGCAAGCTGGCGATCTCCTGGCGAGCCATCTCCTGGGCGAGGAGGTAGTCGGGCTTGGCTACGCGATTCAACGGCATTTGGCCGGCTTCGAGAAGGATCCAATGGCGCGGGCGCATATAAGAGGGCAGGGAACGCGCGTGCCGATCCAGCTCCTGCCGGCTCACTTCGACTCCGGGTCGCTTCTCGACCACGGCGACCACCGCTTCGGAGACGACCTCATGCGCCACGCCGACCACGACACAGTTGCCGACCTTCTCCGCCAGCGTGCAGATATGCCGTTCCACATCGCCGGGAAATATCTGGTAGCCGAAGGACTTGATGACCCACTTCTCCCGGCCGGTGAGATGCAGGCCAGCGGCATCCTTGTAGCCGAGATCGCCCGTATATAAAAAGCCATCGCGCGAGATCGCCTTCGCGGTGGCCTCGGGATCGTTGACATAGCCTAGGAAGGTCTGCGGCCCGCGGAAGCAGACGTGGCCCATCTCGCCCGGCGCGAGCTCCTCACCGGCGTTGCCGTCGGCGCGCATGGGCTGGCGGATTGTGCATGGATAGATGGGCATGTCCACACCCAGCCCGCCGAGAATCGCCTCGCGTCCGTCCGCTTCCGCCTGAACGTATGTGCAGAAGCCGGCAGCTTCGGTGAGCCCCAGCCCGGTGCCGATGACCGGCGCCATGGCGGCAAGCTGATCCACGAATGGCCGCGAGACCGCATGTCCGCCATAGGCGGCAAACTTCAGGCTGGAGAGATCGTGGCGGTCGTAGTCCTTCAGCATCCATTCGAGGTTGAACATGGCGGGAATCTGGCCGAGAATCTCCACGCGATGCCGGGCGATGGCGCGCATGGAGCGGCCGGCGTCGAATACCTCAAGCAAAACCGCCGTGCCGCCTCCGAAGAAGGTGCTCATCATCAACTCCGTCTGCCCGCCCACATGCGACGGAGGCAGATTGACCAGCGAGCGCGCCCCCGAGTCTCCGCCAAAAAATGCGCCGCAGATGCACATGTTCTGCACCGTGATGTTGCGGTGCGAGAGCAGGGCCGGCTTGGGCGAGCCGGTCGAGCCGGTGGTAAAGATGACCAGCGCGCCATCGTCCTCGGTCACGGCGACTTCGGTCAAAGGAAGAGAGTCCGCGCCCGTCTCGGGATTCCGGTCCGCCACGCCGCGCAGCGCCGCCCCGGCGACCGACGCAAAGGATTGCGTGCCGGGAATCGCGTCCTCCGAGTCCACCGCGATCCAATGCCGAACCCAGGGAGATTCCGCTTGAACGGCGCGCCACAGCGGGCGAAGATCCAATGGCCCTTTCACTCCCAGGCCGGCAAACGCGCGCGGCCGCAGAATCTCCAGCGCTCGAATCACCTCTGCCTGGGACAACCGCAGATCGAGCGGGGCGACGATCACGCCAATCTTGAAACAGCCATACTCCAACAAAACGTGATCCACGGAAAGCGGCAGCAAGGTGACCAGAAAATCGCCCTTGGCAAACCCCATGCGCAACAACTCCCGCGCCAGCGCCGTGGTGAGGCGGTCGAACTCGCTCCAGGTGACCGTGCGGTCGCTCTCCGCGCTCAGAATCGCGGGAGCATCCGGGCGGGCCTTGGCCCACCGCGCCACCACGCCGTGAAGAAGATGGCGATCGGCAAAGGTCTTTTCGTAATCGTCGAGGGTAAATTGAGGCACGCGCATCGGTTGGCTCATTCCTGCTTCTGAACCAGTCGAACATTCATGGCAACAGGCGTCAAGCGCCGGAGCTTGCGGAGCTAGAATTGTCGGGGAGGCTTTTTCATGAGATTTGGATTGATTTCACGGTCGAGCACGATCATCGTGCTGGCAATGCTCTTTACGGCGCCCTCGCAAAGTGCGGCGCAGTTTCCCTACGGCGCGCCGGGGCACGAGAGCGCTTTGTCGATTCCCACGGCGCAGTTGATCCAGGCGGAGGAATTGAATCGCCTGCTTGAAAACAAGAGCGCGGAGAAGCCGCTGGTCCTGCAGGTTGGCTCGCACGTCCTCTTCGCCGAGTCGCACATCAAGTGGGCGGAATACGCTGGGCCGGGTTCGCAGCCGGCGGGCCTCAACCTCTTGCAGCAAAGGGTCTCCATGCTCTCGCGCAAGACGCTGATCGTGCTCTACTGCGGCTGCTGCCCATGGAATCGCTGCCCCAACCTCGGACCTGCATTCTGGCAGTTGCACGACATGGGATTCACCCGCGTGAAGGTTCTTTATCTTGCCAACAATTTCGGTGCTGACTGGGTCAGCAAAGGGTATGCGGTTGAGCAGGGCCGATAACGCAGCCATGCCCGGCGTCCCGGAGAAGACCCGGCGCAGACGAGTCGCGGCGTCCTCGGCGCTTCGCCGGATGCTGCTGGCCGGCTTGCTTTGCGGACTGTCTTTCGGATCAAGCGGGGCGCATCATGTCTTCGCTGCGGAGTCCCTGCTGCACAAACAGGCGCCTGCGTTCGTCCTGAAAGACCTGAGCCAGAAGAATCTAGATCTGGCTGCCTTCAGGGGCAAGGTCGTTCTGCTCAACTTCTGGGCCACGTGGTGCGCGCCATGCCAGGTTGAGATGCCGCGCTTTGTCCAATGGCAAAGCCAATACGGCCCGCGCGGCTTGCAGATTATCGGCATCTCCATGGATGACGATCCCGCGCTCGCGCGGAGGCTCTGTGCAAAGCTGAAAGTGAATTATCCGGTCGCCATGGGAGACGAAAAGATAGGGGAACTTTATGGGGGCATCCTCGGGCTCCCGGTGACCTTTCTGATCGACGCGAACGGCGAGATTCAAGCGGTCTTTCGAGGCGAGACGGATCTGGAGAAGATTGAAGCGCGGATCAAGCTTTTCTTACCGCGGCGCTGAGACTGCCAGGGCCATCCATTTGCAAGTCCCGCAAGAATCCCTCCTGCGGGAATCTCAACCATCCACCTCTATCTTCGGCTTCCAGAGTCAGAGCTTTGGGATGGCGCATCCCCAGGCGTCATGGCTCTTTGATCTCGCGCTCTGGCGCATTTCGTTTCACGATGAGAGCGTCTTCCGGGCGGGCCGGGAACAGGCGGGAAGCTATACTGGTCGTATGGCCGAGAGCAGTGACCCATGCGACCCGAATTAGCCCAGGCTATCGACCTCCTGCGACGCGACACTCCCGAAGCCGTTGAAGAGGCCATCGGTCTGCTGCAGAATACGGTCTACTCTTTCAGCATGAAGGTCTGCGGGCATCCTGAAGACGCCGAGGACACCATGCAGGAGGTGCTTTACCGTTCGCTGAGCCACCTGGCGCGGATTCAGGAGCCGCAGGCGCTGGCGGTCTGGCTTTACACCGTGACGCGGAATCGCTGCTGGCGGATGAGGCGCAAGAGCGCGCATGCTCCAAAGCACACTCTCTCGCTCGATGAGCTGATGCCCGACGATGCGGAACTGGGGCTGCTGCTTGCGGATGCGGCCGCTGGACCGGAAAGCGATCTGCTCCACGCCGAACGGCACAATCTGCTGCACCAGGCGGTTCTGCGCATCCCCGCGCCGCTGCGCATGGTTCTTGTGCTTCATGACATGGAGGAGTTGACCACCGGCGAGGTCGCGCGGATTCTCAATCTGCAAGCGGGAACGGTCCGGGTCCGCCTGCATCGGGCGCGGTTGTGGGTCCGCAAGGAGATGGGCCGGATGCTGGAGGGCGCGGCCGGCCAGAGCGGGGAGCCGGCGAAGCCCAGGGCCAAACGAACCCGAGGCCGCAAGCGCCCCGCCGAATGCCGCAATTTGTTCCTGAATCTCTCCGAATACCTGGATGGAAGAGTCGAGCCGAAGACCTGCGAGCAGATGCGCGAGCATATCGAGGCCTGCCCGGCCTGCGTGGCATTTCTGCGCGACCTCAGGAGCGCCATCGACCGCTGCCGCTCGATGGAGCTGCCCTGCGATCCGGCTATGGCGCCGCGGCTCCGCGCCATCCTCACCCAGGAGTACTTGCGCATGATCGGCATGCCCGAGCCGGAAAAATTGAGCGCGAGCGTGTAACGATTCATCCTGATCGTGGCTTTGTTCTAATGAAGGCGAGGGCCATCATGGAAGTGAAGATTTCGCATCTCGATCACGTCAAGTTCAGCATTCAATCCCGCACCCACACGATTCTGTGCGACCAGCCGGCGGAGAACGGCGGCGAGGACACCGGCATGACGCCGCCGGAGTTGCTGCTTGCGTCTCTCGGCTCCTGCGCGGCCTTCTATGCGGCGCAGTATTTAAAGATCCACGGCCTCGCGGAGAGCGGCGTCGAAGTTTCAGTGACCGCCGAAAAGCTCAAGCAGCCCGCGCGGCTGGGCAACTTCAAAATCCGTGTCGCATCTCCCGTCTCTCTCACCGAAGAGCAGCGGGAAGGCATGATGCGCGCCGTGCATCACTGCCTGGTTCACAACACGCTGCTCTCGCCGCCGGAGATCGCCATCGAGTTGACCACGAAGTAAACAGCCATCTTCCCCGGATGGCAACCTGGGCAGGCCGCGCTCCCCGCGGCCGCCAGCGATGGCAACGTACGGCTGAACGAAAGGGCCTGCCAAATCAACGTGTCCAAGAACATATTCTTTATTGGATTGATCCTCGCCGCCAGCGGCCTTGTCTCGCCGCCCGTCGCATTGGCCGGCGGCCTTATCTACGGCTTCTCTTTCGCTCATCCGTTCCATGTTGAGGCAAAGAAACTATCAAAACTGCTTTTGCAGGCTTCCGTGGTCGGCCTCGGGTTCGGCATGGATTTGCAGCAGGTGATGCAGGCGGGCCGCGCCGGATTCATCTATACCGCGGCCGGCATCGGCTTTGCCTTGCTCCTGGGCTGGGGGTTGGGTAGACTTCTGCGCGTCGGGCAAAGAATCTCGTTTCTCATCTCGGCCGGCACGGCCATCTGCGGCGGCAGCGCCATTGCCGCGGTTGCCCCCATCACCGGCGCCAGCCAGGAAGAGATTGCCGTCTCTCTCGGAACCGTCTTTGTGCTGAACTCGGTTGCCTTGCTCACATTCCCGGTCATTGGAAGGATGCTGCAAATGACGCAGACCCAATTTGGCCTCTGGTCGGCGCTCGCCATTCATGACATAAGCTCCGTCGTCGGCGCGACGGCCAAGTACGGAGCGATAGCCCTGGCTGTCGGCACCACGGTCAAGCTGGCGCGCGCTCTCTGGATTGTGCCGGTGTCGATCGGAACCGCGCTGGCGAAAAAAAGCAAGGCGCGCGTTCAGTGGCCCTGGTTCATTCTTTACTTCTGTCTGGCGGCGGTCGCCAACACCTACATCCCGCTCTTCCAGTCCGCCTATCCGGTGCTCAGGCACCTGGGCATCATCGGCCTGACGGCGACGCTTTACCTGATTGGCACCGGGCTCTCAACCAAGACCCTCCGCGAAGTTGGGGTACGTCCCCTCCTGCAAGGGATTCTGCTTTGGATCGCCGTAGCCGTGGGATCTCTGACATTGATTCGCGGCGGCTGGATTCACCTATAAGAGCTTGCGGCCGCTTTGAGGTCCCCGAATCCCATTCCGCCGGCCTCCAAATTGGCAAAGAACCGCCCTCGGTCTTCCGCGCTTTGCGGTCGGGCCGGCTGCAAATCCCTTAAGTAAATCGTTTGCGCACTCTGCCCGTCGGGTGATATAGAGTGAAGAGGGTGGCTACTGAGCCAGGGGCCGATCGAAGATTCGCCTTCTGACGGAACTTCATGAAAATGTTATGTTTGCAGGCCAGTTCCTGAAGTAGATAACGAGATCGTCGCATCGGCATTTCCTCCGCAAGGATGGAGCGGAACGGAACTGTGGCCAGAATGGGACGTTTGAGCCTGGCAGGCACGCGGGGCGTCCGCGGCAGTCAATTCGCAACGAAAGAGTCGCCGAATGGCGGCGTTCGAGGTCAGAAACCGTGATCGTAAGTTGCATGAACCACCTTGGAGCGCCGGCATCGCCGGCTCTTTTGCTCCTTGGCGCCCCTTCGCTGGCCCACCTGAGTGCCCTCGACCTCGCCGTAATCGCCCTCTACTTCGTGATGGTGATCTGGATCGGCTTCTACCTCAAGAGCCGGGCCAACACCAGCGAAGAGTTCTTCATGGCAGGCCGCGAGATGACCGCGTGGATCGCCGGGCTGAGCTTCGTCTCGGCCAACCTCGGAGCCCTTGAACTGATGGGCTGGGCGGGCTCCGCATACCAGTACGGCATTCTTGCGGCCCACTGGTATTGGGTGGGGGCCATTCCCGCCATGCTCTTCCTGGGCATGGTGATGATGCCCTTTTACTATGTCTGCAAGACCCACTCCGTGCCCGGATACCTCAAGCTGCGCTATGGGCAGGGAGCGAGCGTGGTGGCCGCCTTCTCCTTCGCCTTCATGACCGTGCTGATGAGTGGCGTGAATATGTTCGCCATGGCCAAGGTGATGCAGATCGTGCTGGGCTGGGATCTGAACTTCTCCATCATCGTCTCGTCGCTGGCCGTGGCTGTGTATGTGGCGCTGGGCGGCCTGCGCTCGGCCATCTTCAACGAGGTTTTGCAATTCGTGCTTATCTGGGGCGGCGCGCTGCTGGTGCCGATTCTGGGCCTCGTCGAGGCCGGCGGCTGGACCGGATTCAAGGCAAAGCTCGCGCACAACATCGCCACCGGCGCAACCGCCCAGGGCGACTATACCCACCTGTGGAAAAGCATGGGCCACTTTGCCGATAACCCGATGGGCATTCACTGGACCGGCATCGTCTTTGGCCTGGGCTTTGCCATCAGCTTCGGCTACTGGACGACTGATTTCCTGGTTGTCCAGCGCGTGCTGGCCGCCAACAGCCTCCGTTCGGCAAGGATGGCTCCTGTGATCGGCTCCTTCTTCAAAATGGCGGTTCCGTTCATCGTGATTCTTCCCGGCCTGCTTGGCCTGGTGGTGCTACAGAATTCCGATGGCAGCCTGATGCATCTTGTGGGCGAGAATGTGGCCACGGCAAATCCAGGAGCGGGGCTGCACAGCTACAACGACGTTCTGCCGCTGATGATGGTGCGCTACCTTGCCCCCGGCCTGCTCGGTTTGGGCATTACCGCGCTGATTGCCGGATTCATGAGCGGCATGGCAGGCAATGTGAGCGCATTTTCCGCGGTGTGGACTTATGACATCTATCAGCCGCTGATCAACAAGAAGGCCAAAGACGAGCACTACGTCGCGGTCGGCCGCTGGGCAACGATTCTGGGCGTCGTGATCTCCATCGGAACCGCATACATGGTGATGAATGCGGCCGGCATCATGGATTATGTGCAGGCGCTCTTCAGCTTCTTCATCTCGCCGCTGCTCGGCGTGGTGCTGATGGGCATGTTCTGGAAGCGCGCAACGACAGCCGGCGGCTTCTGGGGGCTGCTCATCGGCACGTTGACCTCGATTGTGTTGTTTCTTTGGGTCCATTTTTATCCATGGGCGCTGCGCTATGTGGCCCTTTCGCCCGATGCCAAGGCGATGGCTGAGGATATGTATCGCGCGCTGTGGTCGGTGAGCACTTCGATCCTGGTGTGTTTTGTCGTGAGTCTCTTCGGCAAGGCTCGCCCGCTGGCGGAGTTGAACGGGCTGGTCTACGGCGTAACCAAGTTGCCAGCCGAAGAGCCTGTGCCCTTTTACAAAAACGAGTGGTTCTGGCTGGTGATAGCGGTCATAGCCTTCTTCTCCCTCAACATTTACTTCTGGTAGTGAGGCCGCTCATGCATTCTTCAGGTATCTCGATCTGGTTCTTCATTGGAGTTCTTCTCACCATCTATGGCGCGATGATCTTCGGCTATGGGATCTTTGAACTGGTTACCGGGCATACGGCCAACGTGATTCTGGCCAACCTGCACGCGCCGGTCTGGTGGGGCGGTTTATTGCTTGCGCTCGGCCTCTTTTACGGGGTGCGCTTTCGCCCGGGCCGCAACGGTTAATGGATATGCGGCAAGAAGGAGCAAGGTTAAAATGGCATCACAGCGAACGATGACTTTTGGAATCATAGTAGGCAACCGCGGGTTCTTCCCCGGCCATCTGGCCAAAACGGGCCGCGATGAGATGATCTCCGTCCTCGAAGCCGCGGGAGCAAAGGCTGTTGTCCTGAGCCCCGAGGAGTCGAGGCATGGCGCGGTGGAAACCTACACCGAGTCCCAGCGTTGCGCCGAGCTCTTCAAAAAGTACGCTGAAGAGATCGACGGCATCATTGTCACCTTGCCTAACTTCGGCGAGGAACGCGGCATTGTGGACGCTATCCGTCTCTCCGGGCTCAAAGTCCCGGTGCTGGTGCAGGCCACTCCGGACCGCTCCGACGCCATGACCATCGCCACCCGCCGCGACAGCTTTTGCGGCAAGATGAGCGCCTGCAACAACATGATGCAGTATGGCATTCCATACTCGCTGACCACGCTGCATACTGAGGCGCTGGATTCGCCGGAGTTCAAAGCCGATCTGGAATGGTTCTCCCAGATCTGCCGCATTGTGAAGGGCCTGAAGAATCTGCGCATCGGCGCCATCGGCGCGCGTCCCACGGCCTTCAATACCGTGCGCTACTCCGAGCGCATCTTCGAAACCAGCGGCATCTCCATCGAGACCATCGATCTCTCTGAGATCTTCGGGCGCATCGCAAGAATGAGCGACACCGATGATGCCGCGCAGGCCAAGCTGGCCGCTATCAAGAGCTATGTCACCACGACGGGCATCTCTGACGCCGCTCTGCTCAAGATGGCCAAGCTGGGCGCGGTCCTCGACGGCTGGATGAAACAGACCCACGTTACGATCAGCGCCGTGCAGTGCTGGACTTCGTTTGAGGAGTTCTTCGGCGTAGTGCCCTGCACCATCATGAGCATGATGTCGAACGAACTGATTCCCTCGGCCTGCGAAGTGGACGTGCCCGGTACGCTCAGCATGTACATGATGGCTCTGGCCAGCGGAACGCCCTCGGCGCTGCTTGACTGGAACAACAACTACGGCAGCCATCCCGACAAGTGCGTCTGCTTCCACTGTTCGAATCTCCCCAAGCACTTCTTCAAGGATGTCCGCATGGACTACCAGGAGATCATCGCCGGCACGGTCGGCAAGGAGAACACCTTCGGCACCTGCGTGGGCCGCGTAAAGGCCGGAGCCATGAGCTTTGCCCGCTACTCGACCGACGACCGCCGCGGCGTGATTCGCGGATACGCCGGCGCGGGGAGATTCACCGACGATCCGCTGGAGACCTTTGGCGGGGCCGGCGTGGCCGAGATCCCGCAGTTACAAAAGCTGCTCAGGTACATCTGCCGCGAGGGTTTCGAGCACCATGTGGCGGCCAACTTCAGCGATGTTTCCAGGGCAATCCACGAGGCCGCTACGCGCTACCTGGGGTGGGAGTCCTACCTCCACGGCCAGCCGGAAGACTAGAGCAGGCGGAAGGCCAGGTCAAGCGGAAGGCCGGAGCAAGCGGACGCCTGAGGCAAACCGGAACCTGGGGCATCTCTCGACAAGCGGCTTTGTATCAGGGCACGACTTCAGTCGTGCCGAAAAGGGCCGGGATGCAAGGGGCTTTAGCCCCTGAGGGACCGCGACGGTGAAGGCCTCAAGCCGGAAGAGGTGAACGGTAATGAATCGCTACATCATCGGCATCGACGTAGGCACGGGCGGTACGCGCGCGCTTCTCGTTGACGAAAAGGGCGCCGTGCTCGGGTCGGCGACGCATGAGCACGCGCCGTTTGCCTCGCCCCAAAATGGATGGGCAGAGCAGGACCCGCGCGACTGGTGGAACGCATGCCAGAAGGCGATCGCCAGGCTGCTGCGGGAGACCGGCGCATCCAGCAGCGAAATCGCGGCAGTCGGCTTGGCGGGACAGATGCATGGCGCGGTCCTGCTCGACGAGAACGAAGAAGTCCTCCGCCCCGCCCTGATCTGGTGTGACCAGCGAACCGCGGAGGAGTGCCGCGTGCTCAACGAGACCATCGGTGAACAGCGGTTGGTCGAACTGACCTCGAATCCAGCCCTCCCCAACTTCACGCTGACCAAGCTGATGTGGGTTCGCGCCCATGAGCCGGAGATCTGGAAGAGATTCCGCTCCTTCCTTCTGCCCAAGGATTACGTCCGCTTGCAGTTGACGGGCGTGCGAGCGATCGATGTCTCCGACGCTTCCGGCACGCTGTTGCTCGATGTCGCTCATCGCCGCTGGTCGCGGGAGATGGTGGAAGCCACGCACCTGGACGCGAGGTGCCTGCCCGAGGTCTTTGAATCGCAGGAGATCGTGGGAAAAGTCACGGCCAGCGCGGCACTGGCCACAGGCCTGGCCGAAGGCACGCCGGTGGTCGCGGGAGCCGGAGACCAGGCAGGCGGCGCCATTGGCATGGGTATCGTCAAGGCCGGCGATGTGAGCGCGACGATCGGAACTTCCGGCGTCGTCTTTGCCGCGACAGATCAGCCGTTTCTCGATCCGAAGGGACGCTTGCATACCTTCTGCCACGCCATTCCGAATCGGTGGCATGTGATGGGTGTGACCCAGGCGGCGGGCCTTTCTCTGCGCTGGTTCCGCGACACATTTGGAACCATCGGCAGTCCAGCCGGCGATCCCTATGACAGTCTTTCGCGGGAAGCCTCGGCGATCCCCGCGGGAGCCGATGGCGTGATGTGGGCGCCTTATCTGATGGGCGAGCGGACGCCGCATCTCGACTCGGATGTGCGCGCTGCGCTGATCGGCATCGCCGCCAGCCACGGGCGCGGCCACATCATCCGCGCCATTCTCGAAGGAGTAGCCTTCAGCCTGAAGGATTCGCTGACGATCTTCGCCGAGATCGGCGTCCCGGTGAACGATATCCGCCTTGGCGGAGGCGGCGCGCGTTCCCCTCTTTGGCGCCAGATACAGGCCGACGTTTATGCGAAACCTGTCTCGCTGCTTGCCGCGGAAGAGGGCTGTGCGTATGGCGCGGCAGTGCTTGCCGGAGTCGGCGCGGGCCTGTGGCCGTCGGTCGACGAGGCTTGCGCCCAGATCGTGCGGATTGCCTCGGTTGTCGAACCCGTGGAGCAATCCTCGGCCAAACTCCAGCAACAATACCAGCTTTATCGGGCGATTTACCCGGCGCTCAAACAGATAAGATAGAGATTCCCGCCGGTCTTGTTCTGCCCCGGCAAGGGAGTGGAGAAGAGAGATGAGTACCGCACAACAGACCCTGGAGCTGAAAGCCTCAAAGCCCATTCAGGATGAGATCGGGATCAAGAAGCAACAGTTGATTGAGTTCATGGCGGAGCGCAGCCTCGCCGGCGTCCTGCTGAGCAGGCATGAAAATGTTGCCTGGGCCACGGCAGGCCAGGTGGATATGCGGGTGGGCATTCCCGCGGCCACGGGCAGCGCGGCCGTCCTGGTGCGCGGGGACGGGAGCGGTTTTTACATCACAACGAACAATGAAGCGCCGAGAATGCACGATGAAGAGTTTGGCGGATTGCCTTTCGAGCTTGTCGTCCTGCCCTGGCAGGAGGGGGACTTTGTCACCGCAGCGCATCGCCTGGCCGTGACGGGCTCTCTGGGCGCGGACACTCCTGAAGCGAACTGCGAGGTCGTCAATCTTGCCGGACTGCGCAGCCAGTTGCAGCCGGCGGAGATCGAACGCTATCGCTCCCTGGGCGCGATGACGGCCCGCATTGTCGAAGATGTGGTCCTGCATATCGAGCCGGGCGAAACTGAAGAAGAAATCAGCGCCATAACCGCTTCGCGCCTCATTCAGAAGGCAATCCTTCCCTCTGTGCTGCTCATGGCTGTGGATGATCGGATTCTCAAATACAAGCACGCTCTGCCGCGGGGCAGGCGCCTGCAGCGTTTTGGAATGGTGAATCTCTGCGCGCGCAAGTGGGGCCTTGTTATCTCCATGACGCGCTTTGTTCACTTCGGCCCGATGCCACAGGGGCTGGTCGACGGATTTGAAGCTGCGGCGAAGGTCAATGGCGCTTTGCTTCATGCCACTCGCGCCGGAGCCACCGCGCAACACCTCTACGCCGTTGCCAAGGATGCCTATGCCGCCGCTGGATTTCCCGGAGCCGAAGAATTTCATCATCAGGGCGGAGCCACCGGCTATGGCGAAAGAGAGTGGGTTGCGACGCCCATGGGAGCCGAGATTGTTCTCGACCGGCAGGCCTTCGCGTGGAATCCCTCGTGCGAGGGAGGAAAGGTGGAAGATACGGTCCTTCTGCGGGACGGCGCCATAGAGCTCCTGACCGAAACGACCGAGTTTCCCTCCGTTGAAACGGTGGTTGGCGGCCAGAGCTACCGTTCCGCCGGCGTGCTGCTGCGATAACGGGATGCTTTCACGCCGATCCGCAAGGAAACCCTGAAGAGGCGATAGGCTTGGAACTGACCGACACAATACTCGTTACCGGCGGTGCGGGTTTCATCGGATCCAACTTCGTGCTGGACTGGCTTCACCTCGCGACAGGCACGGTTGTCAACCTGGACAAGCTCACCTATGCGGGCAATCTCAAAAACCTGAAGAGTCTTGCCGGAGAATCCCGGCAAATCTTTGTGCAAGGGGACATCTGCGATCCGGATCTGGTTGACGCTCTGTTGAAGAGCCACCGCCCCCGCGCGGTTGTTCATCTGGCCGCTGAGAGCCATGTGGATCGTTCCCTTCAGGAGCCGGGTGAGTTCGTTCGCACCAATGTGCAAGGCACCCTGAATCTTCTGAAGAAATCGCTGCGTTTCTGGGAGGAGCTGGATGAACGCGGCCGCGCGCGGTTTCGCTTCCTGCATGTGTCCACCGATGAAGTCTACGGCTCGTTGGGACCGCATGACGCGGCCTTTACCGAATCCAGTCCCTATCATCCGAATAGTCCCTATGCTGCTTCAAAGGCGGGCGCGGACCACTTGGTGCGGGCCTACCACCACACCTTCGGACTACCCGCGGTGACCACCAACTGCTGCAACAATTTCGGTCCTTTTCAGTTTCCTGAGAAGCTGATTCCCTTGGTGTTGCTCAATGCGCTTGAGGGCAAGCCGCTGCCGGTTTATGGCGATGGCATGCATGTTCGGGACTGGCTCTACGTCACCGATCACTGCGCGGGAATTCGATATGCGCTTGAGGAGGGAAGGCCCGGCGAGACCTACAACATCGGCGGCCGGAACGAGAGAACCAATCTCGAGACGGTCGCAACCGTCTGCGACATTCTCGATGAGCTTCGCCCCGATCCCGCAATCGGCTCGCGCCGGACTCTCATCACGTATGTGAAGGACCGGCCCGGCCATGACCGCCGTTACGCAATTGACGCCGCGAAGATTCAGAATGAGCTCGGCTGGAGGCCGCAAACCTCCTTCGAACATGGTATCCGCCGGACCATCGAGTGGTATCTCGCCAACATGGAATGGGTCAACGATCTTCGTTCGGGCGCCTATCATGAGTGGCTGCAACTCAATTACGGGGAGCGTTAGGAAAGCTCTGATCAAGTCGATGCTTTGAAAGGGCGCGACTTCAGTCGTGCCGCAAATGCTGCAAAATGAGCATGGGCTTTAGCCCCTGAGGGAAAGCCCGTCGCGTTGTCGAACTCAATCGGAGGTTCCCTGGAGAACATTCGAGGCATTCTCCAAAAGATTTCAGCGGAGGGGCGGCAACATCTTCGACCCGCGCCCGCTGATGCACTGGACAACAGCCCTCGTGCTGGCCGGCTTCAGTTTGGATGCGGCGCTCGGAACGGCCAAAGCACAAGCCTGAGCTGCCAATCGGCGGATCAGCGCTTCGCTATCCGCGGACGTAGTAGAATCCTATGCCCAACGCGAACAAGATCACTCCCCAGTATTTGACGGGGACCAGGAATAGTGAATCGCGCCCGCCGAGCCTGGACTTCTTCGCGGGCATGCGCTGCGTTCCGGGAAGCACCTCATCTTCCTTCCGGGGCAGCAGCCACTGCACGATTCCCGCAGCCACCCAAAACGCGGCCAGCTTCGGCCACCCATGCTGCGAGTAGTAGTTGGCGTCATGAAAATGAAGGCTCGTCAGGAAGTCCGACAAAAGCAGGCACCCCACCGTGACGACGCCTACAAGCCATCCGCGACCGCTGGAAGGAACGAACATGAGCCAGATTATAGCGGAACCAGAATTGGTGTCCCCCGAAACCGTAGCACTCAAGTTGACGCGACCAACAGGGAGCGGCAACCCTCCACGAAATTCAATAGGGTAAAGTCATTCTGGAACACACCGCGGGACTTATCCCAGGCGCCCCGCGGCACATATCCGTGCATCGAGACCAAAAGAAAGAACTGCCTCTACTCCAGGTACGAAGCCACCACCGCCAGCGCGGCGATGGCCGCCGTCTCGGCTCTCAAGATTCGCGGCCCGAGCGATGCGGCTCTCCAGCCATTGGCATCGAAGAGTGCTTCTTCCTCCGGAGCCCATCCACCCTCGGGACCGATGGCAATCTCCAGCCTCGGCGTCTCCGTTTCGGCTGCGGCCATGGCTTCGTCGAGCGCGTGGCGCAGCGTGGTGGTGCGCTCCTGCTCCGCCAGCACGATGCACATCGAGCCGGATATCTCGCGCATGGCCTCTGACGCGGCTCGAACGCGCGCGGCCAACGGCGCCGGATCGAAAAGAATCGGCACGTCGGAGCGCCGCGACTGCTGTGCCGCTTCATGCACGATGCGCCGCCACCGCTCGGCGCGCTTATCGGCCGCCTGGGCCAAGTGCTTCTCCGTCCGCCGCGCAATCACCGGTGCAATCGCGGCTACTCCCAGCTCGGTTGCCTTCTCGATGGCCCACTCCATGTGATCGAACTTGTAGACGGCCATCATCAGCGTGACCGGCAGCGCCGGATCGGCCTCCAGTTCCGCGATCAGGTTGAATCGCACTTCATCGGCGGCGATGGCAGCCACCTGCGCATGAAAAACGTGGCCGCCGGCCACCACGTCGGCCTCCATCCCCGGCTGTGCGCGCAACACGCGCATCATGTGTTCGGCTTGCGCGCCCGTGAGCGTTGCGGTGGCTTCATCCCAATGCTCGGCAATCCAGCGTCGGCGTGTCATGGCTTCCTCCCTGCGGTCCCGCGTCTACCAGTGTAATCCTTCCCCAAAAACACATCAGGGGAACGCTTGATGCGTCCCCCTGCGGTGTTGCCTTGTGGTTGGAGGTGCCGCTACTTCTTCTTTGCGGCCTTCTTTGCCGCCTTCTTCGCGGGTGCCTTCTTGGCTGCTTTCTTGGTTGCCATTTGCCTATTCTCCCTTTTCGAAAAATTTTGTTGCATTCCTGCAAACGATATTGCAGTTGATGAATGTATAGATTCATGAAACGCAAGTGTCAAGAGAAAAACGACATGATGGTGGAAAAATAGGCAACAATTTTTTTCGAGTGCCTGCTCGAAGCTCGTTTGCATCGGATTAGATCACGCGGTTCGGTCTGAAAAGTGCCAGCGCAAAGCCGAAAATCGAATGATGCGAGATGCGCGGAGATGTCCGCGCAGATCAAAGGGCAATGGCGGACAGACATTCGCAAACGCGAAAAATCAAAATCGACAGGTTCGTCAGTTGTGGCAACTCGCGGCGGCGCGCTCCTTCACCCATTGCGCCAGAGTCGCCGCATCGCGCCGCTGTATCAGGTCGTCGAGGTAAGGCTGCCGGTCCTTGGGATTCGACTTCAGAAGTAGTTCATACGTGCGCAGCACGCCTTCGACGCCGGCCTGATATTGCGCGAGAGTATCGTCTTGTCCGCCGGAGCCTTGCAGTTCGTACTCCGTTTGAGCCATGAGCATCGCGGCAAGAAGAGTAGGGCCGTCCTTCTTCTCGCCCTTGTTCATCTTGTCAAGAATCGAGCTACAAAAGGCAACGCGCACATCAGGAACCTCGATGACCCACTCTATGACCCACTGCCTTTCATGAAGAGCGTTGGGTCCAAGCGGGTTTGCCTCAAAATCCTGAATGTATTCGAGCGCCTGCTTCCGCTCCTCGGGCGTCGAAGGCCCGCGAGGAGCGGCGGCGATGGAAGCAACGGGCGCGGCGAGAAGCGCGCAGCCCAAAAGGATGGCGGGAATCGTACGCGAAAGCATGGCTGGAATCCTCGCTAGCGAATGTACAGCATCTCAAGCAGCCTTGCAATCGCGCTCAACCCTCGATCCGGTCCAATGCAATCGCGCCCTCGTGGTCCTCTCATGCAATGCCGTCCTCCATGAAAGATGCAAGCGGAGACCCGGCCCGGTATGGCACTCTAGAGGTTCGGAGGAGTTTGCCAATCATGCCTGCTGAGAACCCATCCGCCGTTGCCGCATCGCAAGAGCTTCACGTCTGGGAGGCGGGCGGAGCCGCTTCCGCCGAAGCGCTTTCCGCATGGGTCGGCGCGCGCCTGGCGGCGCACGAAGCGGCGCTGGCCGCTCTGCTGGCTGTCGAGGGCGAGCGCACGACGAAGAATTCGCTGCGCCTCTTCGACGCGGCCCTCGAGCAACTCAGCCTGGCCGGCGCGCAGGCCGGCGTGCTCAACTCCGTGGCTGCCCTGAAGGACGTTCGCGATCAGGCGCAGCTTGAAGCCCAGCGCGTGGCCCAGGCCGGGAGCGCGTTGAGCCTGAACCGCGCGGTCTACGACGCTCTCTCGGCTATCGCGCTCGACAGCGCAAGCCCGGCGACAAGGCACTTCGTCGAGCGCACGCTGCTCGGCTACCGGCTGGCTGGCGTGGACAAGGATCAGGCCACGCGCGATCTGCTGCAATCGCTCCATGAGAAAGCCACGCGCCTCTCGCTCGAATTCAGCCGCAACATTCAGGAAGGCGGCAAGACCATCGAGGCTTCGCCCGCCGAACTCGACGGGCTGCCCCCCGACTTCGTCGCCCGGCGTGCTTCAGACGCAAGCGGCCGCGTCACTCTTACAACGGACCCTCCTGATATGCAGCCGGTGATGACCTTTGCCGTGAGCGCACCATTGCGCGAACGGATGTTCCTGGCCTATAACACCCGAGCGTATCCGGCCAACCGGCAAATCCTCCTCGAACTCCTCGCCACGCGCCAGCAGATCGCCTCCGTGCTTGGCTTTCGCAGTTGGGCTGATCTAGCTACAGCCGATCAGATGATGGTTTCGGCGGCCAATGTTCGCGCCTTCCTGGCCAAACTCGACGAATCCAGCCGCGATGGCGCGCGCCGCGAGTACGAACTTGTTCTCGACTTCGCGCGCAAGCGCCAGTCTGGGCTCGTGGACATCGACATTGCCAGCCGCGCCTACTGGTACGAGCAGTTCCGCCGTTCAGCCTTTGACTTCGATTCGCAATCAGTGCGGCCTTACTTCCCCTATGCGCAGGTAGAGGCGGGCGTTCTCGAAACCGCCGCGCGCCTCTTCAAGATCGAGTTTCGTCCGTCGGCAGCGCCCGCATGGCACCCGGCTGTTTCGGTCTTCGAAGTCTTCGACGGAGGCCGGCACGTGGGACGCTTCTATCTCGACATGCATCCCCGCGAGGGCAAGGACAAGTGGTTCTCCGCCGCGCCCATCGTCACCGGCGTGCGCGGACGCGCGCTCCCCGAGGCCGCTCTCATCTGCAACTTCCCCGGAGGCCAGGTCGAGTCCAGTCCGAGTGAGTCCAGCCAGTATGCCGACCCGGGCCTTTTGCAATACAGCGACGTCATCACCTTCTTCCACGAGTTTGGCCACCTGATGCACGCCATCCTCGGGGGCCAGACCGAGTGGGCCGGCCTCTCCGGCTTTGCCACCGAGGGCGATTTCATCGAAGTACCCTCGCAGATGCTGGAAGAGTTCTTCCGCGACGAGAAGCTCCTCCAGGCCTTCGCAAAGCACTATCAGACCGGCGAGACGCTTCCCGCCGAGATCATCAAGAAAATGAAGCTGGCGGGAGCCTTCGGCCGCGCGGACTGGGTGCGTTCCCAGCTCTACTACACCACCCTCTCGCTCGACCTGCACGATCAGGCGCCCGCTGGACTCGACCTCGACCGCATTACCAAGGGTCTCTACCAGGCTCTGCAGCCCTGGACCTGGCTCGAAGGCAACCGCATGTATGCGAGCTTCGGCCACCTCACCGGCTACTCCTCCAACTACTACACCTATGCCTTCGATAAAGTCATTGCTCTCGACTTCTTCGCCCAGTTTGACCCTCAGGATCTGCTCGGCTGCGATGCCGGCAGCCGCTACCGCAAGATGGTGCTCGAACAGGGCGGATCAAAGCCGGGCCGTCAGATGGTGCGCGACTTCCTCGGCCGCGACGAGGAGTTTGCAGCCTTCTCCAAATGGCTGAATGAGGAGTTTGATGGAGACTTGTTGGCCCCGAGTTCCTGGCCGAAATAGCAAGGAATAGGGAGAGACGGAATCCGCTAGGATGATTTTGCGATGACAAACATGAAAAACTTCAACGGCAAATGGGCGCTGGTCACCGGAGCCAGTGCGGGAATCGGCGCGGCTCTGGCGCGAGAGCTTGCAGCGCAAGGCGCCAAACTCATCCTCACAGCCCGGCGCAAGGATCGTCTCGAGTCATTGGCGGCCGCACTCGGAGCCGGTGGCACTGAGGTCCGCGTCCTCGCCGCCGACCTGAACGACCCAGCCGCGCCCGAGCTGCTTTATAACGCAACGGAAGGCGCCGGGCTGCCCGTCGACATTCTCATCAATAATGCCGGCCTCGGCCAGTATGGCGCATTCTGCGCAAGCCCTGTCGAGCAGGAACTAAGCCAGGTGCGCGTCAACTGCGAGGCCGTGGTGCGGCTGTCGCGTTTCTTTGTTCCGCGCATGGTCGAGCGCCGCCGGGGCTGGGTGCTCATCCTGGCCTCGACGGCCAGCTTTCAGCCCGTGCCCTACATCACGACCTACGCGGCCACCAAGGCCTTCGACCGCTTCTTCGCGCTGGGGCTGGCCGCCGAGGTGGCCCGCTTCGGCGTCAAGGTCACAGCCCTCTGTCCAGGGCCCACCGAAAGCGAGTTCTTCGACATCGCCCGCGCCGCCGCCTTCAAAGGCCCGAAGATCCAGCCGGCCGAGGACGTGGCGCGCCTCGCCATTGCTGCCCTGGCCCGCGGCCAACGCACTCTGGTTCCCTACTTCAAAGGCAGGTTCAGAGCCTTCCTCATCCGCTTCCTGCCCGTTGGGCTGATTACTCGCTATGTCGAAAAGACCGCTCGTCCGGCCGATTGATCCGTCGTTTGGCGATGGAATTACAAGCGCGATTGAAGATATGGATTGTGGAGAGATTCACCTTCCTCGTTCGCGAGGCCGCGCCGCGCTGGTTTCGCCGAATGACTCGTCGTGCGAGGCCGCCGGCCAACCAGCCATAACCAGGAACACATCAAGGACGAAAAGCGCAATGGCGATGTCGTTGAAGAGTGTCGCCTGAGGAAGATCGGGCCAGAGTTGGTTGGCAGCCCAGAAGAGGAAGGCAATCGCCAGCAGCAGCGCCTTGACGAATTCCATGCGCGCGGGCCGGTGCGCACTCTGATAGACAAGATATGCGCAAGCGATCATCGCAAGGGGGAATGCCGCCAGGAACTCGTGAGTTCTGGCGGGAAACTGCCGGGGAAAGGCGTCCCATGCCAGCAGCACACCCACGCTTGCCAGTGTGATCGCGCCAAGGATCACCGGGAGGGCGCGGTGAGCCCGGTCGAGACGAGTGTACATAGGCCATTATCGCCAGCGCCGCCAAAAGAAGATATAAGGATGCGCGCCACGGCCAGGACGCACCTGCGCACTGCCGCCGCACCGATTACGCACGTGTGGAGAAGAGCGCGCGGCTACGCGGCACCGCCCCGGAATGAGGCTTATGAATTCCGGATCGAGGTTTATGGATTCTCCTGGATCTTCACGACCAGGCAGGAGATGGTCTGCTCGCCGGAGACCAGCATCTGATGCGGCACGCCCGCTGGCACATGCGCCACATCGCCCGCCCGCAGCTCCTGCCGCGCGCCCCCTTCCACCGAACCGCCGCGTATCTCGCCCGGCGCAATCCGGCTGGCGTCGGCTATCGTTCCGCCGGTCACCAGCATCGCGCGCCCATCCAATACATAAAAGACATCGGCGAAGTTCTCATGCGCCTCGGCCCCGCCGTCGCGGCTGCGAAACAGGAGCATCGCGCAGTGCCGCGGAAACTCGTTCAGGGTCTCGCTCGCCGAGCCGTCTCCGTGTTTGGCCAGCTTGCGCAAATACCCCGCGCGCTCCAGCAGGACGGCAGTTGACCAATGATCCGCAGGGCTCTGGCGGCCAGTCCGCTCAGACGCTGCGAGCACATCGGCGTCCTTCTCCGCCGGAAGCAATTCCTTCAGGATTTCCTTCGACAGATTGTCCATCGCTTTCTCAGTTTATCGCCGGGAGGCAGTCGAGCGCTGGCAGCCGCATGCAGTAGTAAGAAACAGCCCTTGAAGAATGAAACTCCGAATGCGGAAGCTATCCTGGATACGCTCCCGCTATGTAGCCCTGCAGCGCCTCGATGGTTTGCGCCTGGCCGGAGATCACCCATTTCACCAGGTCGCCAATTGAGACCAATCCCACCACGGCGTCATCCTGCAACACCGGAAGATGGCGAAAATGATGCTGGGTCATCATGGTCATGCATTCATCCACGGTGTTTTGCGGGCTCACGCAGATCACCGGGCTGGTCATGATCTCCTTCACCAGGGTCTTCTTGGCAGTGTGCCCCGCCAGGATTCCCTTCCGCGCGTAGTCGCGCTCCGACAGGATGCCGGCGACCCGGCCGCCGGAGAGGACCAGCAATGCTCCCACATTGTGCTCGGCCATCTTCGTGAGGGCTTCATGCACCGACTGCTCGGGCGCGATCGACAGAACTCTGCTCTCGTCTTTGCTCTTCAGCACCAATCCGATCGTGTCGGTAATCTTCATCTGGCCCTCCTGGCCTCCGGTAGCCCTCTGCCGGCGCGCGCCTTGCATTCCGGGCAGTCTTTGCCGCCGCGGAGCACTTATGTATCTGAGTCATGCGGAATGGAAGTATCGGTGTCCAGGCCGGCTTTGCCGGTTCGCCTTGCAAGCCTGGTGGACCGTCCAGGGGAAAAACGACCCCCTCCCCATTCGGCACCTAGTCAATATAGTGCATCTGGTGTGCGCCGGAACAGAGCGGAATTGGAATCTTTCTCACCAGGAATGGAAAACTGGGGGAATTGCGGTAGCGCCTGTCCCTCGCGTGAAGGATTCCAGTGCTGCGTCAGACAGCAAGGGCATCCGCAACCCGCGGATGCCCTTCGCTTTCCGGAGGATCGGCCTTTGTCTCAGAAATCCAGCCGCAGCGACATCTGCACTTGGCGCGGACTCCCGATGGTGTGCGTCGTAATGCCCAATCCCGCCGGGCAGTTATAGAACGAGTTGTTGGTCTGCTGGCCGAGCGCATTGCATCCCGTGGGCGCCACGGTGGTTCCCACGGTGGGATAGTTGTTGAAGTCCACATTCTGCGTCACGTTGTCTCCGGTGACGTCGAGGCTCGTTGTGTTGGTCAGGTTGAAGACGTCCAGCGTATACCGCACCTTGTATCTTTCGCCGAGGCTCGTGTCCTTCTTCAGGGAGATGTCGGCCCGCTTTTGAGCGGCCTGGCGGAAGATGTTGCGTTGCCCGTGGGAAATGAAGGTGGTTTCATAGGGATCGTTGGCCGGGATGGCCCCGTTGAGGTCTCCGGGATTCAGCAACGGAATGGTGAAGCATTGCGGCTTGAGCGCGGGTATATTCCATGCTCCGGAAGCGCCGGTGAGCGCGTTCTTCGGGGTGCACCCGGCCGCCAGCGGCACGATGGGATTATTGATGCCATCGAAGGTGCTGTAGTAGACGCTGCCCACCGCGCCCGAGTAGTCGATGATGCTGAAGGGTTGCCCGCCCTGCAAAACGGTTATGCCGTTCAGGCTCCAGCCGTTGGTGAACTCGCCCTTCAGCGAGCCCTCCGGCTGGAAGCTGGGAAGCTGATAGGTATAAGTGAAGTTGAGCACGTGCTTGCGGTCAAAATCGGAGAGGCCGTAGCCCGAGCGCAGGTTGGTCGGGTTGTCGCCGTTGTAGAACAGGCCCAGGGCGCTCTGCTCATCAGTGGCGTGAGAGAAGGTGTAAGAGGCGCCGGCCTGGAAGCCGTGGCCCATGCGCTTGTCCACGTGAATCTGCGCCGCGTTATACTGCGAGATGCCGGCGGCCCGGTAATCGATCGACTCCGACGAGTAGCCGATATACGGCACGCGCAGATCCACGTTGCCGCCCTCGGAGTTCGTTAAATAACTTGCATTCAGCGCGCCGCCCGTGTTGGCCGGAAGAGGAATCGGAGTGAAGGTATCGTCCACGATCGTGTAGCCGTAGGAGTACAACTGGCCGCGAATCGGGCTGGCGGGGCTGGCGATCTGCGACTGGTTGAAGGGCGTCGGAATCACCTGGTGGCGGCCCAGGTTGCCCACGTAGCCGATTTCGATCGCCAGATCGTTGCGCGGCTGCCACTGAATGTCGAGCGTGTAGTTGATCGAGTAGGGCAGCTTGTTCTTCCGGTCGTAAGCGCCCATGGTAAAGGGCGCCGCTCCATCGACGATGGCGCTGGCGTTGGGAAGATACTGCGTGATGTCGGAGGCCTTGCCGGTAGGCGGCGGCCCGAGCGAAGAGCCCCAGGGATCGGAGAGATCCGCTTGGCCAGGACCAGTGCCAGGAGCGCATGTGGGAATATAGCCCAGGTAATAACTGGCCTGGCCGAGGTCGCAGGTCTGCGAGTTGACGAATGGCTGCGTCTGGCTCACGCCGAAGGGTCCGCCATGCACCTCGCCCGCTGCGTAGCCTGGTGAAAGATAACTGAACAGCTCGCCGCGGTCGTAATAGAAGCCCGTGCCGCCGCGTACCACCACTTTGCTCTTGAAGTGTTCTGGAGACCAGGCAAAGCCCAGCCGCGGGCCGATGCCCCACTGACGGCCGGCCAGTGTGGTGTCGTTCGAGTTCTTGGCCACCACGTAACCGTTGTTATTGAAGGTGCCGCCCGCATTGTTCGGATCGTCGGCCGTGCCGGGATCGAACTGGCTCGGGTCGAAGTTGTAGATGCGGCCATATTTCTCGCTGAATGCGCCGTTGTGGTCATAGCGGATGCCGGCCGTCAGGCTCAGGTTGGGCTGAATCTGGTACTTGTCCTGCAAATACAGCCCGGTTTCGTTCGTGCGATAGTAACGGTCGCCATTGCCCTGGAGGAAGGTGGTCGTATTGAAGTCATCGTTGGCGGTCACCAGCCCCTGAACGAACTGGCCAAAGTCAGCCGACGAGGTGGTGCCGGCCACGCCGGGCCGCCGGTCGCGCGGATTCAACTGCGTGTGCGACCAACTGCCGCCCGCCGCCACCGTGTGCTTGCCCAGCGTCCAGATGGCGTTCGCCGACGGCATCCAGCGATTCTGAAAGACCCCGGTCAGCGAGCCCTGGTTCGACCCGGGACCGATGTTGAGCGTTTGCAGCGAAGTGGGCGTGTTGGCGCCCAGGGTGTCCACAATTGTCACCCCGGAGTAATACGAAGAGCCCAGGTTGTTCACACCCATGCTGTCGGCGCTGAAGGGTTGTTCGTTGGTCGAGTAGAGCTTCTCGCGGATGAAACCCAGAGTCTCGGTCACGCTGAGATTCGTCTTCAGCAGATTGACGTTGTTGATGGAGAACACCTGGCTGCCCGCATCCAGATGCTGGGCAAAGCCGGGGATATTTGAATAGGCGAAGGGCGCGATGGTCGGATCGTGCTGGTAGTAGTATTTCAGCGCCATTGTGTCCTTGGCGCCGGCGTTCCAATCAAGATCGCCCACCACCTGATCGGCAAAGAAGAAGGCCGTGCCGGGAATGGCGACGTTATACGGATGAGCAGCCGTGGTAACGCCGGTCGGATTGGGAATCAGCCACTTGCCGGGTTCGCCTTTGACGGCGGGCGCGTTGAACAGGCTATAGGCCACGCTGCTGCCCGGGTTGACGGCGTTGTTGTTGAGCTGGCCGGCGGAGAGGGGCGCGCCAAGCGGGCAGTCATAGTCGGGCTGGGTTGGGTCGGGCTGCGGGCACCAGCCGGTATTGGCCACGCTCGCCAGGCCGCTCTCGCTGCGGTCGTCGCTCAGTCCCACGGGCACTGAGAAGCGCGAGTAGCCCAGCTCCTGATCGGAGACGTGCAGGTGCTGGTAGCCGATGAAGCCGAAGAGCTTGTCCTTGATCAACGCGCCGCCCACCGTTCCGCCGATGATTTCGCGATGCAGTTCCGGAACCTTCTGGTCGGCGGGAATGTCGGGATCGTTATTGAAGAAGAACGGCGCGGCATTCAACCAACTGGTTCCGCGGTGGAGATATGCGCTGCCGTGCAGCGCGTTCGTTCCGGCCTTGGTGCTCATGTCCAGGTGCGCGCCGGCTGTCGAGCCCTGCTGCGCGTCGTACATCGAGGTGTTCACGCGCACCTCCTCGATGGTCTCCGGAGCCGGGCTGGGAATCGCATTGCCGATGGAAAGATAAACCGATGCGCTGCTCTGGATGATGCCGCCCGCCGTCGAGTTCCCGCTGCCGGTGTTGTTGATGACGCGGAACGAGGCCACCTGGCTGGTTGTCTTGCCGTTGAAGAGATTCGAGGCGTCCACGCCGTTCAGCAGGAACGTATTGGAGGTGTCGCGCTGCCCGTTGGCCCAGATCGGCGCGTTACCCAGTCCCGAGTTCACGCCCGTGCCTCCCGGCAGCTCCGCGCTCACCCCCGTCGACTGGATGGCCAGGCCGGTAAAGCTGCCCGTCGGCAATGGCGCCATGTCGATCTGCGCATGGTCCAGCACATAGCCGTTCGTCGTGTCCACGGCATTCAGCAGCGGCGTAGCTTCCACCT
>Ga0302275_10000295_pt1 | contig 56057 bp, 46 predicted proteins | sample III_Bog_N2_2_FD_200229 | JGI IMG/M metagenome (GOLD analysis project Ga0302275, IMG submission 200229) | Peat permafrost microbial communities from Stordalen Mire near Abisko, Sweden - III_Bog_N2_2 | ecosystem: Environmental > Terrestrial > Soil > Wetlands > Peat | place: Sweden: Abisko... | reverse complement strand
GCACGCACCAAAGAAGCTCTCGACCAAGCTATTTCGGAACTACTGCCTGAGATCACACCAGAAAACGCCGTCGCATGGTTCAGACTCGGACAGGGTACATCACACTAACTGTGAAAATGCTCTAAGGCGCATCGCAGCTCCAGGCGTTCTCACAAACGAAGTCTCGGGTGCCCCACCCTCGCCGCGTACTTGTCTTTGCGGCCAGGGTGGGAAACCACGAACCCGATTTGGCCCACAAAGCGTTTCTGAACTGCTCCCTGTTCCCTAGTCCCTAATCCCTAATCCCTGTTCCCTAATCCCTAGTCCCTGTTCCCTGTTCCCCCGTAACCTCGCAGGTTCCCCCCCGCATCCCCGCGGAAAACTGCCCTGCAACCCCGGTCTATAGTGGAATCTGGCGACTCTCACGACCTTGCTCAGGCGTGACGACGAACGACGATAACAGAATCCGTTCCCAGGTTTGGGAAGATGACGCGCCCGCGGAGCCCCGCTTCCGGCGTGTGCAGAGGGCTGTGCCTCCTTCGGGGGCCGCTTTGCCCGGCATGCCGGTCGAGATGGAAGACCCCGAGGATGAGGACGAGCCTGTCCGCCCCGCCAAGAGCCGTTTCAGCCCCCCGCGCAATCCCTGGTGGCGTCCCGCGAGTGCGGTGGGGCGTTTCTTTCTCGCGTCCGCCGCTCTGATTGTGCTGGGTGGCCTCGGCACTTCCGCCTACCTTCTCAAGACTTATCTGGACCGCGATGGGCGTTTCCGCATCGACGGAGCAGGCAATATAGAGGCCGCCGGTCTCAGCGAGGTCAGCCGCGCTGAGATGCTCCCGGTCTTTGGCGAAGACATCGGGCGCAACATCTTCTTTGTTCCGCTCAACGAGCGGCGCAGGCAACTGGAACAGATTCCCTGGATTGAAAAAGCCACGGTGATGCGCCTGCTCCCGGACCAGATTCGCGTCACGGTGGTCGAGCGGCAGCCGGTGGCCTTTACGCGCATGGGCTCGCAAATCGGCCTGGTGGACGCCAATGGAGTTCTGCTCACCATGCCGGCGGCCATGATGGCCCAGCACCACTACTCCTTTCCGACCGTCTCCGGCATCGACGCCGGTGACCCGCCGGCGACGCGCAAGGGACGCATGCAGGTCTACCTGCGCCTGCTTGGGGAATTCGACTCGAGCGGTCAGAAGCTCTCCGCGCAGATTTCCGAGATCGATCTGACCGATCCGGCCGACGCCCGCGTGACCATGCAGGACGACACTACCCTGCTGCACTTCGGCGAAGACCGTTTTCTGGAGCGTTATCAGCGCTACAAGTCTCACATTGCCGAGTGGCGTCAGCAGTATCCAAATCTGGCGGCGGTGGATCTGCGCTATGACCAGAAGGTGGTGCTGCAGATGGCTTCCGATACCGACGTAGCGAAAGCCGCGGCCGGCGAGCAGAGCCCGGCCGGCGCAGAACCGGACAAGCCCTCGACTGCAAAACCTGCCGATGCGGCTCCGGGCAAGTCATCGTCCGTAAAGAAGGATGCGGTGGGCAAGCCAGTTCTGACTGCCCATGCGGCAACTGATAAATCGCCGGCTAAAGCGTCGGCCGGAAAACCGCCAGCCAAAGCCAGGCTCGTGAAGACATCCGGCAAGGCGAGCAAAAAAGCCTCCGCGAAGCTGAGCAAAAAGACCTCCGCGAAGGCGAGAACTGCCCCGAAGACAGCCCTTGGAAGAGCGGCCCTCAAGACTACGAAAAGCAAGCCAGGGGAAAAGAATCGCGCGGAGCTGAAGCGCGCCGCGCTGAACGTAAACAGGCAGAAGGCTGCCTCAACCACTCCGCCGGTCGAGTCAGCCGGGCAGGGACAGTGAGCCCCAGACGATGAGCCAGAAACAGGACAACCTGATTGTGGTGCTGGACATCGGCAGCGCATGGACGCGCGTGCTGGCGGCGGACCTGAATGAGGGAGCCCTGCGCTATTGCGGCCATGGCGTGGTGGCGTCGGCCGGAATGCGCAAGGGGCTGATCTCCGATCTGGTCCCGGCGGCCAAAGCTGTGAAGGCGGCCAGCGAACAGGCCGAGCGCGTGGCCTGCGTCAACGTCGGCGATTGCGTGGTGGGCATAGGCGGTCCGCACATTCGCGGCATCAACACCAACGGTGGAATCGAACTGGGCGCGCGCATGCGCGAGATCGACAAGGAGGATGTGCGCAGCGCCGTCGAGCGGGCGCGGGCCGTGGAAAGGCCTTCGGACCGCGAAATTGTGCACCTGCTGCCTCGTCAGTTCATTCTCGATGACCAGCCCGGCATCTTCGACCCGGTAGGTATGGTGGGCAAAAAACTGGAGGTTGATCTCCACATCGCCACCTGCTCCGCCAGCGCGCTGCAAAGCACGGTGACCTGCGCCAATAAAGCCGGCCTGGAAGTCACTGAAGCGGTGCTGGAGTCGATTGCCGCGGCAGAAGCCACGCTTTCGGCTGACGAGCGGGAACTGGGCGTGTGCCTGCTCAATATTGGCGCTCACTCCAGCGACCTGGTGGTGTTTTTCGAGGGCGCGGTTGCGTATACGGCCTCTGTCCCGATTGGCGGACAGCACTTTACCAACGACCTGGCCGTGGGCCTGCAGATGCCTGTAGCCCAGGCCGAGGCGTTGAAGTGCCAATATGGAAATGCCGTAGTGACGGCCATACCGCAGCTTGCGGAAATTGAGATTGCCAATCCTCAGCCGCAGACGCTGCGCTTGCGCACAATTGCGGAAATCCTGGAGCCGCGCGCCCGCGAGCTGCTCTACTACGTCAAGGAAAGCCTGCGGCAGGGCGGCGTAGTGGAGGCATTGGGCGCCGGTTGCGTGCTCACCGGCGGCGGGGCCATGCTGCCCGGAATGCTGGACGTGACGGAAAGCCAGTTGCGGGTTCCCGCGCGGATAGGCGTTCCCGTCCGCATGTCGAATATGCCCGGCGAACTGGTCTGTCCGGATTTCTCGACCGCGATCGGAATGATTTTGTACGCTCACCGCACACGGTTGAACCGGGATACAGAGGGCAATAATTTACGCTCGAAGTTGCGCGCCATGTTTGCAGCCAGTTTTTGATCGTTGAGGTTTATCAGCCATGAATCAGGAGACCGGAGACCAAATGGAACAGCCGAACAGCGAAGCCGCGGAGATGCGCATTCAGTATCACGAAGAGAGCCCGCGCGGAGCTTGCATCAAGGTGATCGGCGTGGGCGGCGGCGGCGGCAATGCCGTCAATCGCATGATCCAGGCCCGCATGGAGGGTGTGGAGTTCATCGCCGCCAATACTGACGTGCAGGCGCTCAAGGCGTCGCATGCCCCGGTCAAGCTGCAACTCGGCGTCCGGCTCACTTCCGGCCTGGGCGCTGGAGCCAACCCCGACGTCGGCCGCCGCGCCGCCCTTGAAGACTCGGAAAAGATTATCGAGGCTCTTGAAGGCGCGGACATGGTCTTCGTTACGGCAGGCCTGGGCGGCGGCACGGGCACCGGCGCAGCGCCGGTCATTGCCTCGCTGGCCAGCGAAATGGGCATTTTGACCGTGGCCGTTGTCACCTGTCCCTTCGGCTTTGAGGGCAAGCGCCGCCAGCAGCAGGCCGAGCGCGGCCTTGAAGAGCTGATTGAGAGCGTGGACACGATGATTGTGATCCCCAACGAGAAGCTGCTGGCTGTTGCCAAGGACGCCGGCTTCTTTGAGAGCTTCCGCATCGCCGACGACGTGCTGCGCCAGGGCGTGCAGGGCATCAGCGACATTATCGCCATTCCCGGCATCATCAACCGCGACTTTGCCGATGTGAAGACCACCATGGCCGGCATGGGCCACGCCGTGATGGGCACTGCGGTGCGCTCGGGAGAAAATCGCGCCATCGAAGCCGCCCAGGCGGCCATGGCCTCGCCTCTGCTCGAGGCCGGCGCCATCGACGGAGCCCGCGGCATTCTGATCAACATTACCGGCTCCAGCTCGCTCAAGCTCTCCGAGGTCAACGAGGCCTCGTCGCTCATCCAGTCTGCCGCCCACGAAGACGCCAACATCATCTTCGGCGCGGTGCTGGACGAGAAGATGGGCGAAGAGGTCAAGATCACCGTGATCGCCACCGGATTCCGCGACCAGTCGCCGGAGCGGCGAGAGCGCATGTTGAACGTGGCAGAGGAGCCTGTGGTTTCGGCCCCTGCTGACTCGGCGCCAGTGGCTTCGGTTCCCGTGGTTGCGCCCGACAACTGGCTTCCTGAGCCTGTTCCCGCGCCCGCGCCTGCGCGATTCCTTTCGCAGGACGAGGATGAAGAAGATGGGTTCAAGGCGGCCCGGCAGGACGAGCCTGCGCCAGTCCTCGCTCCTGCGCCGGTTGCGGACTCCGCTCGCGAAGCGGCCCCGCCCGCGCCGCCTGCCGCTGTTGTTGAGCCGCCTGAGATGGATGGGCCAGCCGCGCCGGCCCGGCCGAAGTTTGCCGAGTTGTCGGAGGAGCCGGCTTACACCCTGCTGCCCAGGGACTATGCCGCGGAGTTCACCGGCGGCCGGGCGGTGGCAGACGAGCACAGCGGCCAAACCGCGGCGGCCCTTTTCCGCGAGAACGACGAAGAAGCGCAACGCGATCTGGACAAGCCGGCCTTTCTTCGCCGGCTGGGGTTTTAGGGCGAAATCAGAGTAAATCTGCCCTTACTGAGAGTCTTCAGTGTTTTTTTTGTTCCACCCCAACGAGCAAAAACCGCTCGCTGGGGGCCCCAGGGTGAAAAAGCCACTTTGCGGACGTGCTTTCGGGATGCATCTGCTCCGGTACTTTGGTTCCGCTATCGGGCGCGGGAAGTGCTGGAATGGGCGATCAGAACTGTATCATTGTATACAGTCCTACAAATGCAAGTAGTCCTGAAGCAAGCGCCCAACGGCACTGATGGCAGTTCGGGAGTTGTAGAAGAAGTTGTCGCCGGAATTCAGCGGCGGCAGGGATGCCAGCTGGCCGGTGTGCCTGGATCTGAATAACAATTAGCCCGATTCGCATCATATAGTTGTAAGTAACCTGCGGAGGGCTGATAAGAGTGGTATACCAATTGCACTTGTTCTAAACCAGTGCAGGATGAGGGCCTTTTCATTAGAAGAAGCTCATTTTGCAGAGGCGGCGAGATTGCATGATTTGAGGAGCCGCTTTTTGGAATGGCGCGAAGTGCGTACTTCCGAGAGGGAACGCGCGGCACGACACTCCCTTGGGAGAGAGGATGCTGGCAGGATGAAGTTTTCGCGTGTTTGGGCATTTGTGTTGGTTATGGTTGGTTTCTGCGTTGGCGCCAGTGGCGTCGCTGCGCTGGATGCGCCGCGCACGCTGCACCACGTCAGGGCGGCAGAACCCCGCCTGACAGAGTCTCATCGCGCCGGACATCATGCCGCGGCTCATCAGGCCGGATCGGCAGCCCGCAGGTCCGCAGCTTCTCATTCCGGAACAGCAACCCATTCGACAGCGAAAGCGGCCTCAGCAGGGCAGTATGCCCATATGACCGCTAGAGGCAGCGCGAGAGCCCATCTGCGCCGCGCAACCCTCACCTCTCGCCGCCATCGCTTCAATGAGCATTTCAGCGCCAGTTCCTATGCCCGCGGAGACATTTTTGCAGGCGACGTGACGGCTGGCGAGGACCCGGTGGTCCGCCAGGCGGCCATCGACGCCATGGGCGACATGAACGGCACCGCCGTGGTCATCGACCCCTCCAACGGGCGCATCCTGGCCATGGTCAATCAGAAACTGGCCCTTTCGCCGGGCGCTGAGCCCTGCTCCACCATCAAGATTACCGTCGCCATGGCCGCGCTCTCCGAGGGCCTGGTTACGCGCGACACCCCGGTCAAGCTGGCCGGTTTCCGCATGAACATGACCCAGGCGCTGGCCAAAAGCAATAACCTCTATTTCGAGGAGTTGGGCCGGCAGTTGGGCTTTGAGCGCGTCCGCCACTACGCCACCCAGTTCGGCCTGGGCGAGCTGGCCGGCTACAACATTGAAGGCGAACAGCTGGGCGTCTATCCGGACACGGAACTGCCCGCATCCGAGGGTGGCGTGGCCCGCATGTGCAGCTTTGGTCAGGGCGTTTCGCTTACTCCGATGCAGCTGGGCGCTTATGTGGCCGCCCTCGCCAACGGCGGAACTCTCTATTACTTGCAGCACCCGACCACCCCTGCCGAAGTTGTCGCTTTTCAGCCCAAGGTGAAGCGCACCCTGGACATCGCCAAGTACCTTCCCGACATCGAGGACGGCATGGCCGGCGCGGTCGAGTACGGAACCGCCCGCCGCCTGCGCGCCAACTTCCACGAGCTGCCTGTCTTCGGCAAGACTGGAACCTGCTCGGACAAGGGCACCCGCTTCGGCTGGTTCGCCTCCTACTCCGACTCGCCCCAGGGCAGCCTGGTCACGGTCTTCTTCCTGGAAGGCGGACGGCCCACCTTCGGCCCACGCGCCGCGGAGTTGACCGGCACGTTCTACAGGAATCTCTGGGATCGCAACTGGTTTGCGGCCAGGGGCCAGCAGGACTCAGCTTCCGTTCTGCCAACTTCTTCCCAGCAGGCGCAGCCGTAAATCGATGTTTTACGAGCTGAACGATACGACAGAAAAGGCCGCCTTTGGGCGGCCTTTTCTGTTTCTGCGCTTGATGCGTATTGCGTGAAACAAATCAACCTCGAAAATCATCTCATGAGTGAGACCTTCCGCGGTTGTTGACTGCTTTTGATTGGCGCTTGCCGGTCGGTCTGACTTTCTTGCAAGTGAAGACCTGGACTCCTACTGATGGCGCTGTCGGAACATATTTTGCTTACATACGGGTATTTGCTGCTCTTTTCCTGGGTTCTGGTGGAGCAGCTCGGGATTCCGCTTCCCGCGGCGCCGGTTCTGTTGGCAGCGGGCGCACTTTCTGCTGGGCACGAGCTCAGTTTCCCTCTTGCCTTGCTGGCCTGTGTGGCCGCCTCGCTCGTCGCTGATAGCGCCTGGTTCCTCATCGGCCGCCGTTATGGGCATCATGTGCTGCGTATCCTCTGCAAGTTGTCACTGGAGCCGACGACCTGTGTCCGCCGCACTCAAGACTCCTTCGGCCGCCGCCGCAGCGTCACCGTCATGATTGCAAAATTCGTGCCTGGCCTGTCGACACTGGCGCCGCCGGTTGCCGGGCAAAACGGAATGGCCTTCGGCAGCTTTTTGTTCTTCGACGGCATAGGGGCCCTGTTGTGGGTAGGGGCTCTGCTGTTTGCAGGCCGATTTTTCGGCGATCTGCTGAAGCGCGATCCCAGAATGCTGGACTGGGCAGGCAAATTCTCCGGGGGCTTGCTGCTCCTGGGCATTCTGGGTTTTCTGGTGGCCCGTATCGTCCGCCGCCGCGTCATTCTGAAAACGCTGGCCGCGGCCCGCCTGGAGCCTACGGAACTGAAGCAGTGGCTCGATGACGGCGAGGAGGTTTACATCGTGGACCTGCGCCATCCGCCCGAACCCGATTCTCTCACGCTGCCCGGAGCGCACCGCATTTCGCCGAAGGCGCTGGCCGCCCGTCACCAGGAGATTCCACGCGACCGCGACATCGTGGTCTTCTGCGACTGTCCCAATGAAGCTACTGCCGCGAAGACCGCCCTGACCTTGCACAAACTTGGCATCGAACGCGTCCGCCCCCTGCGCGGCGGTTACGACGAGTGGAAGCGGCTGGGATTTCCGCTGGACGCAGCCGTTCCCGCTTTGCAGTCGCAGGCGGACTAGTCTGAATGATGGCTATGAACGCCGAGCGAGGCGTCTCGGATGGGTATGCCTTTCTGCTATACCTAGATTCATGCGTGGTGCTCTATCTTGTTTCATCCATGGTTTGATCGCAGCAGCGCTGGCCGTGTCCGCGCCCTTGCCAGCCCAGCAGGCCCCCGACACTTTTCGCTGGGTTGATTTCCATTCCGCAAAAGATCAGGACGTGGTCGTCTGGGTCACACGCTCGCTGCAGCCGGAAAAGTGGACTGCGATTCGAGAGATTGGCGTCCAGTACGACGCGGCGCTGGTCGTCACCACGCTGCGCGCTACCCCGCAGACGCCGGCCAACGCGGACACTTTCACCGTTTGGAGCGCATCGCTCGTCAACCACAGCCTCACGCCGCTCATCAAGGGCGTCAACCTGCGCTGGCTTGACTGGTTACTCTTTGCCGATGGCAGGCCGCGGGAGCTGGCCGCTCTTTACGACGACTGCGGCGAATGCGAGGCCACAACGTTTTTCACCGCCTTCCACTATGACTTCCCGCAGCACATGTGGGCGTCGCGCTGGATGCGCGGCAGCCAGGCCGCGCCCATCTGGAGCGCGAATGTCTCCGGCGTTACCCTGACCCAGGTCTACGCGGTCCTGAATGAGCCGAATGGGCAGCAGTTTGTGGCGACATGGAACCACATCGACCACGAGAAGCGGGAGCAGGTCGAGGACGTTGTCTTCCGCTACGATCTGGACCCTTCCAGCGGCCTGGAGCGCACGCAGCTGCTCAGCGGCAAGGACGCCGACACCATGAAGCAGCGACTCTGCAATGCGCAGAATGCCGCTCCGGAGCCGGCCCGCGGGCAGGATTCATTGCTCTGCCAGCCGTTGGCGAAGCCGGGCGCCGGGCGCAAGCCCGTCACCACCCCTCCGGCCAACAACCACGGCCAATCCGCGCCGCCAAAGGGACGGCGCTGAGGTTGCCCCTGAGGTGGTCAAAAGGGGTCTGTTTACCTCCTTCCGCTTCGGATAACATCCGAACTGACTGGAGAGTGAAATGAGCTATTTATCGAGATTTGGACTCTTGCCGCTGCTTGTCACAACGGTTGTGCTGTGCACCACCGGATGCCCTCCCAAGAGTCAGGACCAGAGTGCCGCCAACGCCAACCCGGCGGTGGCGCAGGATCAGGCGACGGATCCGGCAGCGGCCAACCTGGCCCCAGCCGATTCAAGCACCGCGGCGCCCGTATCCTACAGAGCCAGCCAGCAGAGAGCCCAGCCGGCCTACGCGGGCAGCTCTTATGATCAGGGCTCGGATGACCCCGGCTATGGCGTTCAGCCGGTGGCTTACGCGGACCAGCCGCCGCCGCCCCTGCCCAACTATGATCAGCCCCCGGCTCCCGGTGACGGCTACCTTTGGACCCCCGGCTACTGGGCATGGGGTCAAGGCGGCTACTACTGGGTGCCCGGCGGGTGGGTCGAGGCTCCCTACGAGGGCGCTCTCTGGACCCCCGGCTATTGGGGCTACCATCATCACCGCTACGGTTTTTACCGTGGCTACTGGGGTCCGCACATCGGCTACTATGGCGGCATCGATTATGGCTTTGGCTACATCGGTTTCGGCTACCAGGGCGGCTATTGGGGTGGCGGCCATTTCAACTACAACCGCTCCTACAACAATGTGAACGTCTCAATCGTGCATGACGTTTATGATCGCCGCATGAACGATGACCATCGTGGCGGCGACCGCGTGAGCTTCAACGGCGGGCAGGGCGGCGTGCAGGTGCGCGCCAGGCCGGCGGAATTGGCGGCGCGGCATGAACAGCATGCTCCGCCCATGCGGGCTCAACTCCAGAATGAGCATGTTGCCAGCGCCAACCGGGCTCAGTTTGCCAACGTCAATCATGGGCGTCCGGCCAATCTGGCCGTCAACCAGCCGCTCGCCGCAGATCGCAATGTGAGAGTCCCGGCGTCGCTCCAGGCGCGCAATCAGGCTATCCAGCAGCAACAGCGCCAGGCTCCCCAGGCGCAGCAGCGCCAGGCACCCCAGCAGCAACAGCAGCGTCAGGCTGTTCAGCAAGGGCAACAGCAACAACAACAGCGTCAGGCTGGCCAGCAACGGCAGCACCAGGCTGTTCAGCAGCAGCAACAGCAGCAGCACCAAGCCTCCCCACAACAACAACAGCGCCAAGCCGCCCCGCAGCAACAACAGCGCCAGGCCACACCACAACAGCAGCAGCGCCAGGCCACACCACAACAGCAGCAGCGTCAGGCCTCCCCACAACAGCAGCAGCGTCAGGCCTCCCCACAACAACAACAGCGCCAAGCCGCCCCGCAGCAACAACAGCGCCAGGCCACACCACAACAGCAGCAGCGTCAATCAGCCCCGCAACAGCAACAGCGTCAGGCTGCCCCGCAACAGCAACAGCGTCAGGCGGCACCGCAGCAACAGCGTCAAGCAGCACCGCAACAACAACAGCGCCAGGCTGCACCGCAACAGCGTCAGGCGGCACCGCAGCAACAGCGCCAAGCAGCACCGCAACAACAACAGCGCCAGGCGGCACCGCAGCAACAGCGCCAGGCAGCACCGCAGCAGCAGCGCCAGGCTGCGCCACAGCAACAAAAGGCCGCTCCGCAATCCAAGGACGAGCAGCATCCCAAGAAGTAGCGTCGTCGAGAGCGCCCGCGCTGATTATGCGGGTGTTAGAACAATGGGTGCGCAATGACCGCGTCTTCCGAATCCGGATGACCTGGCAGCGCACCCTCCAGGCTTAACCTGGATCGGGAACCATCGTATACTGGCCTCATGTCGATCATGCGCAACATCGCCGGCATTGCCAAGGGGATGAGCGTTACCTTCCGGGAGATCTTCCAACCCACGCTGGTGGAGAACTATCCGGACGGTCCAGGCCCCTTGCGCGGAGCGGTCATTGAGCCGCGCTACCGCGGCGCACACGTTTTGCAGCGCGACGAGAACGGCTTGGAAAAGTGTGTGGCCTGCTTCCTTTGCGCGGCTGCCTGCCCTGCCAACTGCATCTACATCGAGGCCGCCGATAACACGGCTGACGAGCGCATCTCCTCTTCAGAACGCTACGCCAAGGTTTACAACATCGACTACAACCGCTGCATCTTCTGCGGCTATTGTGTTGAAGCCTGCCCCACTGACGCCATCACCCACGGCCACGGCTTCGAGCTTGCCAGCCTCAGCGCTACCAACATGGTTATGCGCAAGGAAGACATGCTCGTGCCGATCCAGGCACTGACGGCGAAGTAAGTATCTGATTAGCATTACTCGCTCTGAGAAAGGCGTAATGCTATGCCGCTTTTCGGCGTTTGTTGTTGAATATCCAAGTCGCATCGACGAAGTGGAGGCGACTCGGATTTCTGCAATGCCCCCGGTAGTCACGAACAACTCAAAGCCAAGGGTCAAAATGGAGCCCATGGGAGAATCAACGAGAAGCCTTATGCGAGATATGAGAGAAAAAAGGCACTATTAAGCCGCTGCCACGGCCTTGAGCGCCGGAAGCACCTTCAGCCGCGCCCTCATTCCCAGCCGGTCCGAATACCTCAGCAGCTTTTCAATGCTTACCTGATTGATCCTGCCCCGTATCAAGTTGCTGACTGCCGGTTGATGTTCATCGAGAATATCGACTAACTGCTTCTGTGTATAACTTCTCCGCTCAATCTCAGCGCGAATGGCATCGAGCAGATCGGCCTTGAACTTCAACGCCGTCGCCTCGGAGCGCGTGAAGCCGAGATCGTCCAGAATATCGCCCCGCGTAACGTGCGTTACCGCGCTAATCTTCTTCCCCATTGCCGTTCTCCTTCACTATTCTTAACTGTGTCAAAACCGTTTTCAAACGGGATTTGGCTATCATGAGGTCGCGCCGGTCTGTCTTGCGGCTGTCCTTTTCAAAGGCGTGCAAAACATAGAGCGCATCGCCGATTCGCGTCAGATAGACCACCCTGTACCATGTCCGTTCGTCGGCTGTCTTAAGTTCCCAGACCCCCTTGCCGACCGATTGCATCCGGCGCGCATCGCAATCCGGAAGCAGCCCCTTCTGCAGCCTGCGCAGGGAGTATCCGAACACGCCCTTAACCTCCTGCGGAAAGGCGCTCAGCACTTCTTTCGCATCGCCTACCCAGTGGATCTGCGCGTACTCTTTCACAGAGGAACTATATCATATCTCATATAAAACGCATAAGCCGCCCTGTTTGTCTTCCGTTCACCGCGCCCTCCGCGCCATCTGCTGCTGATCGAGCGCATGGCGCAACAGGGTTTTGATCACGGCCTGCCGGCTGATTCAGGTTCCTGGCGGTCTCTTCGAGTTCCTGAAGCATGGGTAGGGTAAAGTCCACGTTGACGCGCTGAATTGGGTACATTTTCCTGCCCGCATTGGTGAAAAAGCGGGAGACGTCCTTGCCGTGGTCTGCAAGTTCCGCAATTTCATCGGCGGTTGGCGGCTTGGGGGATTCAGGTGTTTTCGGCATTTGGTTGCTCTTCACGGCTACACTTCCAAAGGATATATCCTATGATCATTGGCCGCCTTCCCTTGTTTTTCCTGGCGGCCGGTTGGGTCAGGAGCTATTTTGGCGGACTTTCTTTCAGAATTGAAACGGCGCGTGCTGGTTTATGACGGCGCGATGGGCTCCAATGTGCAGAAGCACAACCTTACCGCGAAGGACTTTTGGGGCAAGGAGGGGTGCAATGAGCTGTTGGTGCTCTCGCGGCCGGAGGTAATCCGCTCCATCCATGCTGCCTTCCTTGAGGCTGGCTGCGATGTGATCGAGACCGACAGCTTCGGCTCCGCGAGCATTGTTCTTGCCGAGTACGATATCGCGGATCGCGCCCGCGAACTGAATCTGGCCGCGGCGCGGTTAGCCCGCTCCGTGGCTGACGAGTACTCGACGCCGGAGAGGCCGCGTTTCGTAGCCGGCTCCATCGGGCCCACGACGAAGCTGCCCTCGCTGGGCCACATCAGCTATGACGACATGTTTGCGGCCTACAGCGAGCAGGCCGTGGCGCTCGTCGAGGGCGGCGTGGATGTGCTGCTCATCGAAACCTGCCAGGACCTGTTGCAAGCCAAGATCGCTCTTGCCGCCTGTCAGGACGCCATTCGCGATGCTCGCGAGGGTAGAATTCCCGGCGCTGGCCGTAACGTGGCGCTTCAGGTCCAGATCACGCTCCAGGCCGGCGACGCCATGCTGCTCGGCTCGGAGATTGGCGCGGCCCTGGCCGTGCTCGAAGCCTTTCAGCCCGACGTGCTGGGCCTCAACTGCGCCACCGGCCCGGCGGAGATGAACGACGCTGTCCGCTTCCTCTGCCAGAACTCGACGATTCCCGTCAGCGTGCAGCCCAACGCCGGCCTGCCGCAGAACGAGGGCGGCCATGCAGTCTACAAACTCACCCCGGCTGAGCTGGCGGCGCACCTGCGGCGCTTTGTCGCGGAATATGGCGTGCAGGTCGTCGGCGGTTGCTGTGGCACTACGCCTGAGCATCTGCGCGCGGTGGTGGAAGCATTGCAGGGCGTTCAGCCGGCTTCCCGCTCCGTCAAGCCGCAGTCGGTCGCGGCCAGCGCCTTCAGCGCCGTGCCGCTGGAAGCCGACGCGCAGCCCATCATTATTGCCGAGGAGATGAACACCACCACCCGCCTCGATACCTTTCGCAACATGGTGCGCACGGGCGACTACGACGGCGTGCTCACACTGGCCAAGCGGCTGGTCGAAGAGGGCTCGCAGTTGGTCGACCTTTGCTGCGCCGTTGTGGGCGAGGACGAGCAGGCCTACATGAACGCGGTGCTCGAGAAGATCGCCACCCGCGTGCCCGCGCCCATCCTGATCGACTCTACCGAGGCCAACGTCATCGAGGAAGCGCTCAAGCGCATTCCCGGCAAGCCCATCATCAACTCCATCAACCTCGAAGACGGCGAAAAGCGCACGAGCCTTGTGCTGCCCATGGCGCGGCGGTACGGGGCCGCGGTCATCGCGCTCACCATCGACGAAGAGGGCATGGCGCTGACCGCCGACCGCAAGGTGGCCATCGCCCATCGCATCCACGATTTGGCTGTGAACAAGTACGGCCTGCGCCCCGAGGACCTGATCTTCGACGCGCTGACGCTGCCCATTTCCACAGGCCAGGAGGACTATCGCTCGGCGGCCATCGAGACTCTCGAAGCTGTGCGCCGCATCAAGCTGGAGCTTCCGCGCTGCCGCACCGTGCTCGGCGTCTCCAACATCTCTTTTGGCCTGACGGCCTATTCGCGGCGCGTGCTGAACTCGGTCTTCCTCAAGGAGGCTGTGGATCGCGGTCTGGACGCGGCCATCGTCAACTACTCCAAGATTTATCCGCTCTACAAGATTCCCGAAAAAGAAGTCGAGTTCGCCCACAAGCTCATCTTCCAGGACCGCAGCGCGGGCGATCCCTTGCAGACGTACATGGCTTACTTCGCCAGCCTGGGCAAAGGCTCCGTAAAGGAAGAGGAGGTTTCAGCCGAGAACCTCACCACGGACGAGAAGTTGAAACAGCTCATCATCCGCGGCGAGAGGACGATCGGACTAGGCGAGCAGAAACAGTCGCTCGAAGAGACGCTTGAAACGGCGCTCGCGACCTACACACCACTCGATCTGATCAACACGGTTTTATTGGACGGCATGAAGACTGTCGGAGAGCTGTTCGGCGCGCGCAAGATGCAACTGCCTTCGGTGCTCGATTCGGCCGGGGTGATGAAAGCCGCGGTCGCGTATCTCGAGCCGAAAATGGAGAAATCCGACGGCGGCGGCAAGGGAACCATGGTCCTCGCGACCGTAAAAGGAGATGTGCACGATATTGGGAAGAACCTTGTCGATATCATTCTCTCCAACAACGGTTATCGCATCGTCAATCTGGGCATCAAGCAGCCTTCCGACGTCATCATCGCCGCGGCGCGCGAGAAGAACGCCGACGCCATCGGCCTCAGCGGCCTGCTGGTCAAGTCCACGCTGGAGATGAAGTATGTGATTCAGGATTTGCAGCGGCTGGGCATGACCGTTCCGGTCATCTGCGGCGGCGCCGCGCTCACCCGCAAGTACGTCGAGGATGATTTGCGCAAGGAGTACGCCGGACCGGTGTACTATGCAGCCGATGTCTTCGCCGGGATGCATGTCATGGACGGCCTGATCTCGGACGATGAGGCCGTGCGTGAGAGCGTGAAAGCAGAAGGCAGGACGGTGAAGAGCTTCACGAAGAACATCCCCGTTGATCCTGACCTCACGCTTGTCGAACTCACGCCGGAGGGCCGTTCGCCGATCGTCAAGAGGGTTGCGGCTGTTCCCACTCCCGCTTATTGGGGGGCGCGTGTTTACAAGGATTACAACCTCGACAAGATCTTCCCCTACCTCAGTGAAACCGCGCTCTTCAAGAGTCAGTGGCAACTGAAGAACGCCGCCGCGGCGGATTATCCGCGCCTGATCGAAGAAAAGTACCGCCCGATTCTGCTCGGCCTTGAAAAGGAAGTGAAGGCGGCGGGCTGGTTCGAGCCCAAGGCCGTCATCGGTTTTTATCCCTGCGCCAGCCAGGGCAACGACCTGATCGTCTTCGATCCCGAAGACCCTGGCCGCGAACTGGAACGCTTTACTTTTCCGCGCCAGGCGCAAGGCCGCAGGCTATCGATCGCGGACTTTTTCGAGCCGCTCAACTCTGCCCGGCGCGATGTGATCGGCTTCTCCATTGTCACCATCGGCAGCGAGGCCAGCCGGCAGACCGCAAGGCTCTTCGAAGCCGGCGATTTTTCCAGGTACCTCTTCCTGCATGGCCTCTCCGTCGAGACGGCAGAAGCTCTGGCCGAGTTTGTTCATAAGCAAGCGCGGGAGTTTCTCGGCATTGCAGGCGACGACGCGGCGCTCATCACTGATCTCTTCCGCCAGAAGTATTGCGGTTCCCGCTACTCCTTCGGCTATCCGGCCTGCCCGAACGTGGAGGACCAGGCGAAGATCTTCCGCCTGCTCAAGCCCGAGGAGAACATCGGCGTGCGCCTCACCGAAGGCTTTCATATGGAGCCTGAGCAGAGCACCAACTGCATGGTGGTACACCATCCGCAGGCCAAGTATTTTGTGGCGTAAGGCGCGGCCGTCTGCTCAGCCAGCTTTTGCGTAAGATTATCGTCGTCTATGCAACAGTGGAAACAGCATCAGAGAAGCAGTGTGGCCTCCGCGAACGGCCGGGGCGCAACCATGGGCATGGGCTGCGCTTCCGGCCGTTCGTCTTTTTCTGGATATTACATGAGGCGCAACACTGCGGATATGTCATCCTGAGCGAGCATAGCGAGTCGAAGGACCCGCGGTTGCTTTTGATTGATCCTGCTGGCAAAGGGAATCTTCTGCGCTTCTCTAGCCCTCAGCTCCCCGGTAGCAGCCCAGTTCCTTGACCATGGCGCAATGAGGCCGGAGCGTCTCAACGGCGAGCGCGCCCTCTTCCCGCGAGCGAATCTGGCAATCTACAAAAAAGCTATACTCCCAGGGCTTGCCCTGGACCGGCCGCGACTCGATCTTGGTCAGATTGGTGCCCATGGCGGCCAACTCGACCAGCGCCACCACAAGCGATCCGGGACGGTTCTTCACGGAAAATGCCAGGCTCATCTTGTTGGGCTCTGGGTCCGTCACAGCTTCCGCCGCGCGCCGGATCAGGAAGAAGCGGGTAAAGTTCTCCGGGTTGTCCTCGACGCCGGACGCGAGAATCTGCGCGCCATAGTAATGCGCCGCGGCTTCGCTGGCGATGGCCGCCGCGTGCCGGTCTTGCAACTCCGCCAACTGCTTCACGCTGCCTGCCGTGTCGTAAGCGGCCAGCGCCTTCATCGCCGGGTGCGCGGCCAGAAACCGCCGGCACTGCGCCAGCGCCACAGGGTGCGAAAAGACGCGCTCAATTTCGCCGATCGCGACGCCGGGCAGGGCAATCAGGTTGTGCCGGATGCGCAGCAGCGTCTCCCGCTCCACCCGCACGTCGTGGGTCAGCAGCAGGTCGAAGTGCTCCAGCACAGAGCCGGCCAGGCTGTTCTCGATGGGAATGACCGCGGCTTCCACCGCGCCCGAGTCCAGCGCCGCAAAGACCTCCGCAGAAACGGGGCAGGGAACAATCTGGCCATCGGGGACCAGCTTCAGCGCAGCTTCGTGGCTGAATGAGCCGGGTTCACCTTGAATTGCAATCTTCATGCGGGTTTGATTCTCCATGCTTTTATTATTCTGTCATCTCCGGCTGGGTGCCTACGAACGCTGGCCAGCCAAAGCTGCCTCGCCGTTCCACCGCGGGCGTTTGCGGAGAATAAAACTGCTTTGGCGCACAATGGAACGAGTCGCAGGATTGAGACTCAAGAAGATGCCGTTCAATCTGTCAGGGATGTGCCCGGTCCGTACCACCCAGGTCCCCCCTCCCCCCCCCCACACCCCCGGGGGGTATATGGTTTGCGCTCGATTCGCTGAATTTTGCGGATCAATCCGCTTCTGAGCCGCTCGACAAATTGCATGGAGATTACAAGATGTGTCAGGGCGCGAATTCAGTCTGAAGGCAATTTTGCAAGTAGTCCTTGCTACAGCTATTTGGCGAAGAAGAAAGGGTGCAGGGGCTGAAGCCCTGGAGTTTTCCCAGTCATCGCGCCCGAACCTCAGCAATGGTTGACAATAATCTCATGGAATCCCTGCGCATCGACAAATGGCTCTGGGCGGCGCGTTTCTTCAAGACGCGGGCGGTGGCGTCGAAGGCCTGCGATCTGGGCCGCATCCGCTCGAACGGCGTCGAGGTCAAGCCTGCCCGCGAAGTTCATCTGGGCGACAAGCTCGAAGTGAAGAACGAGGGCGGCGAGTTTCAAATCGAGGTGCTGGCGCTGAGCCAGATGCGCGGTCCGGCGGCCGTGGCGCAGACGCTCTATCGCGAGAGCGAGGCCAGCAAGGCGGCGCGGGCCAAGGCGGCCGAAGAGCGCAAGGCGATGCAGCAGTTCGCGCCCTTGCCCGAGCATCGTCCCACCAAGCGCGACCGCCGCCGCATCATCCAGTTCCGCGGCGGAGAGTAACGGCTCACTGTCCGGCAGCCCATTCGACCATTGACAGGGTAAGCAGCAGTACGCGCTTCAGCCCCAGGTCGCGGTCCCTGGCCGAGTACCACTCGCCCAGCGTGTGCGCGCCGCCGCCGTCGCCGCCCGCGCCCATCGACAATGCTGGAACCCCCAGCGAGAGCGGGATGTTGGCGTCGGTCGATCCCAGGCGCAGGTCGGTTTGCAGGCCCAGATGGCGGTCCACGGCGCGCAGAGCTTCCAGCAGCGGCGAGTTGGCGGGCAACTCGGCGGCTGGCCGGTCGCCGATCTTGTCGATGCTGAAGGCTAACAGTCCCCGGCTTCGCGCGGCGGATTTTGCCTGCGCGTTGCAGTGCTCCACGGCATCTTCCATGGCGCGATGCAGCATGGCCTCCAGCCGCAGAAGCTCGTCCGGGCTGGTAGAGCGGAAATCGATCGCAGCCTGCGCGCTTTCGGGAATGGCATTTACGCTTGTTCCGCCGTGAATCGTCCCGAAATTAAGCGTAGTGCGCGGCTCTTGCGGTAGCGGCGTTTCGGCCACGGAGGCCAGCGCCGCAGCCAGAGCGGCGATGGGGTTGGGCGTCCCCGCGTCGGTAAAACTGTGCCCGCCGGGGCCTGTGATGGTGACCCGGAAGCGGCGGCTGCCCAGAGCCTGTGTAATGGCAGAGTCCGCGCCCGCGCCGTCCAGAACAATGTGCGCGACGATGCGTCCGGCGAGCGCGCTCTGCTCGTAGAGGTGGCGCACGCCGCGCAGGTCGCCTTCGCCTTCCTCGCCTACATTTCCCAGAAACAGCAGCGGCGCGGGCAACTTCGCCTTGCTCTCGATCAGCGCATGAGCGATGGCCAGCATTCCAACCACTCCAGCGCCATTGTCGCAGGCTCCGGGAGCCACCATGCGGTCGCCATCCACCACCGGCTTCAGCGGCGTCGCGGCCGGAAAGACCGTGTCCAGGTGCGCCGAGAGCGCGACCACCGGGCCGGTGCTCTCCGGCGGCAGCGAGGCCGCCAGCAGCCAGCCGAAGACGTTGCCAGCGGCGTCGGTCTCTACCCGGCTGAGACCGGCCTCAGCAAAACGGGCTTCGATCCAGGCGGAGCGCGCCTGTTCGCCGAAGGGCGGCGCGGGAATGGCGGTCAGCTCCGTCTGCCAGTCCATGATCGTCTTGGGATTGCCGTGCAGCCATGCGAAGGCGGCGTGAACCGGCCGCAGGGTTGCCAGCGCCGTCACGCGCGAGAAGGCCGAATTCGAGAAAGGAAACGCCATGCGAATGGTTTCAGGGTAACAGGGAAGCGTTGGCGCGAGGTTGCCGTCAAGACGTGCTGCCGCTTCGTCAACTTTGACTTCGAATCATGATCTGAGCAATCGTCTCGCCAGCAGAAAATCCATATCCCGCCGCCCGTCGGCAATCACAGCGATGAAGACGATGTTGGCGCGAATTCGATAGAGGATGCGATAAGGCTTGAAGAGAATTTGCCGATAAGAGCGGTTGCCCATTCGCAGCAATTCCGGCGGGTGTGTCCCGCGATTCGGATAATCCCGCAGCGTCAGTGCGGCTCTGACAATTTCCCGTGCCACGTAATTCGCGTTTTCCTGCGAGTCGTTCTTTGAAATATAGGCGTGGAGGCCGCGCAGATCCTCGCGCGCCTCTTTCGCAAAAAGGACAGTATGAGGCATCAGGCCTCGACGGCCTCGACACCAAACTCACTCATGACTTCCTCAAGGGGAACGGTTTCTCCGGCTTCAATCTCCTTGTCTGCCAGTGCCAGGATCTTGAGTAACGTCTGGGTTTCCTGCGTCATCTCGTCGTAGCTGGCCACATCCACCAGCACCGCCCGCGCTTCGCCATTCTGGGTAATAATGATCGGTTCCCGCTCTTCCGTGATCCGGTCGAGAAGTTCAGCCGCGTGAGCCTTCACGTAGCTGATGGGTTTGATCTGGGTTGAATAACGCATGAAAGCCTCCAAACCGTTATTGATCTTAATATAGTTCTTTTATAGGTTTACATAAAGACTTTATTCGGCCTTGCAACCGAATTTCTCCTCGTCATACTCGACCGAACAGAGAAACAGCCCTCGGGCCAGAGCCGTTGGTCCAGCTGCGGAGCGGTTGCGCGCGGCCAGAATGCCGGGAATCGCGTCGGCGCTGAGGCGGCCACAGCCCACCTCCAGCATCGTTCCCACCAGGTTGCGCACCATGTGATGCAGAAAGCCGCTGCCCCGGATGCGATAGACCAGCAACTCGCCGGCTTCGGTCTTCCGCTGCTCCCATCCCGATGAGTAGATCGTTCTGATCGCCGGCGCCGTGGGCGCTTTTATCTTTTGGTCGAGTTCCGGAGTTGAAAAGAGGTTTCTGGTGGTCATATCGGGATCGGTGGCGGCGAAGCTCACAAAATCATGTTCGCCTTCAAAAAGTCGAGCCGACGTTTGCAACGCTTCCACGTCCAGACGCCAGGGACAGGCATAGACGTAGTGTGCCAGGAAGGGTGGGCAAATATCGCCTTGAAAAATCCGGTATTCGTAGGTCTTGGCAACGGCAGAGTGCCGCGCGTGAAAGGCGGCTGGCGCTTTTCTGGCGTCCAGAATCCGTATGGAGGCCGGAAGAGTCCGGTTGAGAGCGCGATGCAGGTTTTCCGGAGGAATGGGGGCCGCAAGCGCAAAACTGGCCGCCTGGGCTAGCGCATGAACGCCGGCGTCGGTGCGCCCCGAGCCCTGGGGCAGAGGCGATTCTCCGGTGACCCGTCCCAATGCGGCTTGCAGTTCGCCCTGAACGGTGCGTTTGCCCGGTTGGACCTGCCAGCCGCGGAACTCCGTTCCGTCATAGGCCAGGGTCAGCTTCCAGGTCTGAAGCGCGGGCGCGGGTTGGGCGTTTTCAGGCATCGTGATAAATGTTGATAATAGAGTAGACGACTGCGCAGCCCGCGCGTATGGAAGGCGGCGGTGGGATATACTCAGCTTTCCGAAGGTGGTGGCGGCTGGGTTGCCGGAGACGGCGGAAATCAGAACAAGAAAAACCGCTTGCTGGAACGAACCGGGAGCCGCGCGCGTATTGACAGACAAGCGGAAGATTGCCCCCTACCCAGGCACAAAGAGGAAATTGCCTAGGAGAATCACAAATTTGCGTCCGGAGAGGCTCTCCGGACGTCTTTGAGAATGGCAGCCCAGATGCCTCGGCAATTCTCAAGGAAGAACCATGTCGTGGAGAGGAAACATGCAATTGTTCGGTACAAGTGTGTTTGAGAAGCAGCAGGAGACCGCGCGTACTCTTCGCGGACAGGCAGGCAGAGGGCTGTGCGCGTTCGCGACGGTCATGCTGGCGTTGGCGGCAGGAATGCCTTCAGGATTTGCGCAGCAAACGCTGGGCGCGGGAGCAAAGGCTCCGGAACAGGCGGCCTCCGAGCTGCCTTCGGCTCCTACGGTCGCGGTGACTCAGCCGCTGAACCTGCGTCCGAGCGCGCGGGATTTTTCAAAGCCCGCTGGCAGGCTCCTGGGCAACCCGATCAACATGTACCGCCCAACTACCATCGGCAAGGGGAGCTTTGCCAATTCCGTGCGCCTTACTGACCTGGTGAAGGACGGCAAGGTCTACCTGAGCCTTTCCGACGCCATTGCGCTGGCGCTTGAGAATAATTACGACATCGCCATTGCCCGCTACGACCTGGACATTGCCGATACGGACCTTCTGCGTACGCGCACCGGGCAGGCGCCGTTGGGCGCTCCCTCCGGACTGATTACCGGCACGCTGGGTGGCTCGGCCTCGACATTGACCACGGGCGGTGGTCCCGGTGGAACCACGGTCGGCTCGGGCGGCGCGGGTTCCGGCGTCAGTGGATTGACGCTGACCACGGCGGGCGCCGGCCCGGCGCCGGAGAGCCTGGAGCCGTCCGTCACGGCGGCGATCCAGTTCGATCGCGATCATTCGCCCTCCACCAGCTTCTTTACCGGTGGCACCAGCTCGACCAACACCTACGACTTTACTTACGATCAGGGTTTCGTCACAGGCACACAATTCCAGCTTGGCTTTAACAACACTTACGCCAGCACCTCCAATTCCCTCACGCTCTATAGCCCGCAGCTGAGTTCCAGTTTTAAGGCTACGGTGACTCAGCACCTGCTGCAGGGAGCCGGCATCTGGGTGAACAAGCGCTTCATGTATCAGGCGACCAACAACCGGCGCATTACCGACTCCTCGTTCCGCCAGCAGATTCTCTACACCGTCAATCAGGTGGAAACCATCTATTGGGGGTTGGTGCAGGCTTATGAGGATGTGCAGTCCAAGGAGCGCGCCCTCGACCAGAGCACGAAGCTGGACAGCGACGACCGCAAGCAGTTGGAGATCGGCACGGTAGCCCCGCTGCAAGTGGTTCAGGACGAATCGAGCGTGGCCAGCGACAAGCAGGCGCTGATCAGCGCGCAGAGTTCCTTGAATTATCAGCAGCAGATCATCAAGCAGGCCATTGCGCGCAACCTGAACGATCCGGCGCTCTCCGTTGCTCCCGTGATTCCCACCGACCGCGTGACCATCGAGGAGATTCCCGAGGAAAAGCAGCCGGTTGAAGAGTTGGTGCAGGAGGCTTTTCAGCAGAGACCGGAGCTGGAGCAGGCAGTGCTCACGCTGCGCAACGATGAAATCACGCTGAAGGGCGCGCGCAATGCTCTGCTGCCCACATTCGACATCTTCGGATACCTGGCAGGACAAGGAATTGCCGGCTCGGTCAACAAGAGTCTCGACAGCGCATACTGCGGGGGGGCATGCCCGACCGGTTCCAACGGCTATGGAACAGCGCTCAATAACGCCTTCAACAACTCGGCTCCGGATAAGGGCATCGGCTTCAACCTGACGATTCCCCTCGGCAACAAGTTCGCGCAGTCGGTGCAGGCGCGTTCCCTGATGGAGTACCGCCAGGCTGAACTGCGGCTGGAGCAACTGTATACGCAGATCCGGATGCAGGTCGTGAACGCGCAGTTCGCGCTGATGAACGACCGGGCGCAGGTTCAGGCTTCCATCGCCGCAAGGGACTTCCAGCAACAGAGCGTCGACGCGGAAGTCAAGAAGCTGCACCTGGGCGCCTCGACCTCTGCCAATGTACTGCTCCAGGAACGCAATCTTGCTACGGCGGAAAACAACCTCATCGCAGCCAATGCCACATATGCCAAGGACCGCGCCGGCCTGTACCAGACGCTGGCCACAACCTTGCAGCACTATGGCATCAACCTGAATGAGGCTGCTTCGGGCGACGTGAAGACGACTCCTGTCGTTCTCGGAGTCTCGCCTGCCAAGAACACCTCGGAGCCTTCGACGACCCCGGCAGCCAGTAAGTAGATTCTCCCACAATGCTAAAAAGAAGAGGCCCGGCTGCTGCCGGGCCTCTTCTTGCTGGTGGAATGCGACTGCGAACTACGGGACCTTATTCTAGGTCTTTGACAGCTTGAAGATGCACAGACGATGGGTGCCCCAGGTCCCGATTCTGGGACCTGGGAAAGCACGAACCAAAGCTACAAAATCATGTTGACAGCAACCTACCGCTCCGCAATTCCATCCAGTAAATTGAAAAACTCCGGAAAGCTGATGGCGACTGATTCAGCGCCTTGAATCAGCGTCTCTCCCTCGGCGCGCAGCGCGGCCACGCTGAAGGCCATGGCGATGCGATGGTCGCCGCCGGAGTCAATCGTCGCTCCATGCAGCGATTGGCCTCCAGGCGCCTCCAGGCCGTCCTCGAACTCCGTCACATCGGCTCCCATGGCGCGCAGATTCTTCACGACCAGCGCAATCCGGTCAGACTCCTTTACGCGCAGCTCTTTTGCATCGCGGATGCGGATGCCGCCGCGTGTGTAGGGCCCGATCGCGGCCAGCACGGGCAGTTCGTCAATCAACTGCGCGGCCAGAGCCCCGTCGATGGTCGTGGACCCCAGTCCTTCGTCCGGAGCAGAGACCCGCACCGTGCCCACCAGTTCAGCGTTCTTCTCTTCAAGATTGAGAACGCTGATGCGAGCGCCCAGCGCGGTCAGCGCGTCCAGCAGCGAGGCGCGCGTGGGGTTCAGGCCGAGTGAGTCGAGGACCAGCGAAGAGCCCGCGAACAAGGCCGCCGCGCACAGAAAGAACGCCGCGGAGGAGATGTCGCCAGGCACCGCAGCTTCAATGGCGTGCAGCGCCTGCGGTCCGTCAATCGACACCGAGTCCGCCGCACGCGTCAGCTTCGCTCCGAAGGCCTGCAAGGCCAGTTCGCTGTGGTCGCGCGTGCGCACCGCCTCGCGCACCGTGGTTGTGCCGGTGGTCTGCAATCCGGCCAGCAGAAGGCAGGTTTTCACCTGGGCGCTGGGAACCGGCATGGTGTAGTCGATGGCCCGCAGCCGGCCGCCAACGATCATCAGCGGCGCGTGGCCCTGGGTGAGCGTCAGCCGCGCGCCCATCGCCTCCAGGGGCTTCTGAATCCGCTCCATGGGCCGCCGCGAGAGCGACGCGTCGCCCACCAGCGTGAAGCTGCCTCGTTGCGGCGCCAAGAGGCCGGAAATCATGCGCATCGTCGAGCCGGAGTTGCCGCAGTCCAGCGGCGCATCAGACGGCGTCACGCGTCCGCCTACGCCTGTCACCGCGACCGAGCCGTCTTCGAGCCGGCGCACCTTTGCTCCCAGCGCTTCCATGCAACTCAGCGTCGAGGAGCAATCAGCCCCGGTCGAAAAGTTCGTAAACCTGGACGTTCCCTCGGCAAACGCGCCGAGCATTCCATAGCGGTGACTGATGGATTTGTCGCCGGGCAGGCGCAGGCTGCCATAGACGTTCTTTGCCGGGCGGATGATGCGTTCTTCTGTCAAGATGGCTCCGTATGGGGGACTTTCCCTAAGTTTATCGTGGTCAGTGGTTAGTGGTCAGTGAGAATTGTTGAACGCGATCTGGATTGTCAAGATCAATCCTGACGCCACTATAGTGTTGCTGGAATCGAAAGGCCTTCGGCTATTCACTGTTCACTGACCACTGTTCCCTGTCTTTACCGCACTTTGAGCACAATGATCGTCTCATCGTCGAAGCGGTCCTGGTCGTCCAGAAAGCGGTTTACATCCGCGAGAATGGCGTTGGCGATCTCTTGCGCGGAATGGTCACGGTGGCCGCACAACTGGCCGGAGAGCCGGTCCTGGCCGTACATTTCGCCCTGAGCATTCTCTGCGTCCAGAATTCCATCCGAGACAAAAACGATGCAGTCGCCCGGTTCCGTGGCCACGTTGAGCTCTTCGTATGTCACGTTGGGAAACAGCCCCAGCGGAAAGCCCTCGGCGTGTACGATTGTCGACTGCCCCTGGCGGCAGAAGACGGGCTGCACAGCGCCCGAGTTGGCCACCTGCAGAATTCTGTCCTCGTCGTTCCACAGGGCAAACAGCATGACCACATACTGCGACTCCAGCTTTCGCTCCTGCAGCGCGTCATTCAACAGGGCCAGCATTCTGGCCGGCTCCGGCCGGTGCTGCGCCGCCGAGCGCATGATGCCGCTCACCAGCGCGGCAAACAGAGCCGCCGGGGCCGCCTTTCCGCTCACGTCGCCCAGCACGATGGCCGTGCGGCCAAGCCCATAGTCCACGAAGTCATAGAGGTCGCCGCCTATCGAGCGCGCGGGCAGGAAACGCACCGCCATCTCGGCGTTGGGCATCTGGGGCGCGGCTGGCGGCAGCAGCCGCAATTGCACCTCGCGCGCCATGGCGATGTCGCGTTCCAACTGCTGCTCCTGGGCATGCACGGCCTGGTAGAGCCGCGCATTCTCGATGGCGATGGCAATCTGCGCCGCCAGCGTGGTCAACATGCGCTCGTGCTCTTCATTGAAGAAGCCCACATGGGTGTGTTCCAAATCGAGCACGCCGATGACGCGCCCCTTGTGGAACAGTGGAACAATCAGCTCCGAACGGGTTTCAGGGTTCAAAGGCACGTAGCGCGGGTCCCTGCGCACATCGGGCACGCTGACCATCCGCCACTCGCGCACTGCGGCCCCCACCAGTCCGCTGGTGACGGAAATCTGCCGCAGTGGCGCGTCCGTGTAGCCGAAGCGCCAGGCGTAGCGCGTAATCAGCGTCTCGCCCTTCTCGTCCAGCAGCAGGACGCTGAACATCTGGTAGTCGATGAGGCGCCGCAAAAGCTGCCCCACGCGCTCCAGCAGCGGGTCCAGGTCCAGAATTGAAATCAGTTCCGTAGAGATGTCGTTCAGCACTTCCAGCGTTTGCGCCTGGCGGGAGACGCGCGTGTAAAGCCTGGCGTTTTCAATCGCCTGGGCGATGCGCGAGGCCGTCAGCGTCAGCAGACGCAGGTGCTCGGGGCGGAAGTAGCCGGCCTGCTCGCTTTCAATGTCCATCACCCCGATCAGCCGATTCTTGGCAATCAGCGGCACAGCCAGCTCGGAGCGCACGTCGGGATTCGCCTCAACGTAGATCTCCGATTCGGTCACGTCGTTCAGAAGCACCGGCTGGCGTGAGCGCGCCACCTGGCCGACAACGCCGCTGCCCATGGGAATGCGCAGCCGTTCCACGCGCACCTTGTGGCCTATCTGGAACCGCACACGCAGTTCGTGGGTGCGGTCGTTGACCAGCAGAATGGCAAAGATGCTGTAGGGGATGACGACCCGCACAAGCTCTGAGGTGCGGTTGAGCAGCGTCTGCAGGTCGAGCGTCGTGTTCAACGCGTCGGACAACTGCGCCAGGTAGGCCAGATCCGCCGGTTCCACGCGGATATTCGCGGGGTCAAGATGCGCCCCGTGCTTTGCCGGGTCTGCCGGGCGGTAGTCGCCCTCAAACTCTGGTTCTTCGCGCGGAAATGGTGGCTTGGAATCCATGTGTGTCGAAGGGAATCATAACAAATCTGCGATGCTCGATGATTCATGCGGCGATGAAAAGGGAGGGAAAGGATGTTTTCCTCATCTCTTGTCACACAGGTCTGGTGTGCACAATCTCGAATCGTCTCTTAAGCCGCAGAAAAGAACTCTCCAGGAAAGCATAAGAGATTATCGCAGCGGCGCTTGTCAGCAAGAGTGCCACCAAGGCTGAAGCTGCCAGGCCAGGAAGTCCATGCGACCCGCGAAAACAGGCCCTGGTGAATTCGATAGCGAGCACATGGAAGACATAGAGTCCATAGGATATCTTTCCCAGGTATATTGCCCATCGAGGCATATGAGATGGACCGATCATGCAGAAACCTTGAAGGATCGCGGCACAGCCGAGAGCAGTCAGCGCGTAACGTATCACCAAGTCTGTTCCGCTGACCGCCATCCCGAATGTCGCCGACTGCTTGACGTAGAACCGGAAGCAAGCGATAAACCAGAGGACCGGGCCGATGAAGACCAGTATCAATCCGATGCCAGTATTTCGCCACGCGATGTGCTCCTTTGCAAGTGCGAGCAGAATCCCAGTAGCAAACATCTCAAATTGCACGAATGTGTTTGGCCAAATTTCATTTCCCATGTTGGCGTGGCGCTGACCAAGAATGAAGAGCGTGATATTTGCCACGACGACAAACAACAGAGAGCACAGCACCATCCCCCGCCTTGAGAACCACCTGATTGCACATGGCCAGAGAAGGTAGAACTGCTCCTCGATCGAGACAGTCCACAAGGGGGAAAAAGGGTTCCCCATCCATCCAAAGACAATGCAATAGAGATTCCCGGCAAACAAAAGATACCAGATAAAGCCGACGACGTCGCCTGCCCGGTGGCCGACGACAGCTATCCCAATGCCTATAGCAATCCCAAAAAAATAGAGAGGCCAAATCCTCAGAATTCTGCGAATGTAGAATTTGCGGACGGAAATGACGGCAGCGTGCTCGCGCTCAATCAGAAGAATGTTAGTGATCAAGTAGGCGCTGAGCGTAAAAAACAAGCATAGACCCATCGCGCATGACTCTACCAGCGACATGTGAACACGCCAGCCAGACTCACCCATGGATGGAAAAGGAAGAAGGTGAAAAAAGAAAACCAGGAGAAAAGCCAGAAAGCGGACAACATCCAGTTCCGGCCGATAGCCGTGCGCTTGTTTATCGCGGGCAACACCTACAGCCGGGACGTCCGGAAAGCTCACAGAAATCTCGTCCATTGCGCGCGCACCTCGACCATTTATAACACCGGGCTATGCAACGCGCCAGGTCAGGGCTTACTCCGCTCCCAACTCCCGCACAATGGCCACCGAGGCCGAAGCGCCGATGCGGTTGGCGCCGGCCTTGAGCAAGGCCTCCACCTCGGCCAGCGTGTGGATGCCGCCCGCGGCTTTCACGCCGCATCGGCTGCCAGCCACGCCGCGCATCAGCGCCACGTCGGCCGGGGTTGCGCCGCCTGAGGCAAAACCCGTCGAGGTCTTGATAAAATCCGCTCCGGCCTGAATGGCGATCTCTGATCCGCGCAGTTTCTCCGCCACGTTCAAGAGCGCGGTTTCCAAAATCACCTTGAGCAGCGCCTCATGATCATGCGCAATGGAGGCCACCGTCTGGATCGTGTTCTGGACAGCCATGTGGTTGCCGCTCTTGAGCAGGCCGATGGGGATAACCATGTCCAGCTCGCGCACGCCCAGCCGGATAAGCGCCGCCGCCTCATGGCGCAGCGTGGAAACCAGCGACGCGCCCAATGGGAAGCCGATCACCGCGCCCACGGGAACGCCCGTGCCAGACAGCACATTGACTGCCGTGGAAGCCCATACCGGGTTCACCATGGCGCAGGCGAAGCGGTAGCGGATTGCCTCGTCGCACAGCTTCTCCACCTGGTCGCGGGTGGCCTCGGGCTTCAGCAGTGTGTGGTCAATGACAGAAGCCAGCGTTTGCCAGTTCGCCAGAGCCCCGGCGGCAAATGCCTCTGAATCGAAGCTGCCGTTGTCAAAGTCCAGATCAGAACCCTGAATAAGGGTCGTCGCTGCCATGAATTGGTGCTCCTTGCTGGCCCAATGCCGCTCCGATGCGGCGGCTCGCCGGGTATCCTGCCGGAGACGAGTATAGTGCCTGCCGGAGCACGCCACCAAATAGACAGACGAACTCTGGCTCGATCTGTTGCACAGCAGGTCCGAAATGGCACGCTATTCCCTCAACTTTTTCTGTCAGCCGAGGCAAAACCTGGATCATCGCTCTCCCTGAAGCACGTTTGGCCGAGGCGTTATGGCTCCGTAGGCAAAGCGTGGAAGGACTAAACTGCTCCTATGCCTGTGAAGAGTCACAAGTTGCGGCCAGGGACAGAAGGCCAACAGACCAGGACGCTCATTTATGGAGCTGGTTCGGCGGGATTGGCGCTTCTTTGGGAGATTGAACAGAACGATTCCCTGATGTACGACGTCATTGGGCTGGTCGATGATGATCCAGCGAAGGCTTCCTTGATGCTCCGCGGCAAAAGGGTGTTGGGGGCTGGAGAGGATCTCGCGGCATTGGCGCGGGAGCACGTCATCACGAAGGTGCTGATTGCGATTCCCTCCGCGACAGGGGCGCAAATGGCGCGGATTCTACGGTTTGCCCTCGACGCCGGAGTGGAATACAAGATGGTGCCCGGCCTGGGAGATATTGTCGAGAATGCCGGCCTGGGCAAGCAGCTCAAGGATGTCGCGGTAGAAGATTTGCTGGGGAGAAAGCCGGTACACCTGGACCAGAGCAGCATTCGCGAACGCATTGAAGGCAAAGTTGTCATGGTGACGGGCGCCGCCGGCTCGATTGGGTCGGAGTTATGCCGGCAAATCGCTTGTTACAACCCGCTTGCCTTGGTCGGCTTTGATATGGCTGAAACGCCTCTTTTCCTGCTTGATAGGGAACTGCGCAAGAGCTTTCCCCATCTGGCGTTTCACGCCGAGATTGGCAGCATCACTCAGCTGGGCGCTCTGCGGCATGTAATGCAGAGCTATCATCCGTCCATTCTCTATCACGCCGCGGCCTACAAGCATGTTCCCATGATGGAGGAGCACGTCTTTGCCGCGGTTGAGAATAATATATTCGGCACATGGCAGGTTGCTCAGGCTGCCATTGCCTGTGGCGTCGAAGATTTTGTGATGATCTCCACCGACAAGGCGGTTCGGCCGGCCAGCGTGATGGGCGCCACAAAGCGCGTTGCTGAATTGGTGATTGGCGCGCTCCAGCGCGCGAGTGAAACCAAGTTTGTTGCTGTGCGCTTCGGCAACGTGCTGGGAAGCAGCGGAAGCGTTGTTCCTATCTTCAAGGAACAGATTGCCGCCGGGGGGCCGGTGACCGTTACGCATCCGGAAATGAGCCGTTATTTTATGACCGTTTCCGAGGCCTCTCAGCTTGTTTTGCAGGCGTCTGCGATTGGAAAAGGCGGCGAGATATTTGTTCTCGAGATGGGAGAGCCGGTCAGAATTGTCGATCTTGCCAGAAATCTAATCCTTTTATCCGGGCTTCAGCCTGAACGTGACATCCAGATTGAATTCATCGGACTGCGGCCGGGAGAGAAGTTAAATGAAGAATTGAATATGCAGGATGAGAATCTGCTTCCGACTTCGCACATGAAAATCAGAAGATATGGCGGCATTTCGAACTTGGATATTCATGATCTCGAAGCCTATCTGCGGCAATTTCAGCAGATCGTCGACGCGCGGGATGATGCCCGTCTTATCGTGCTTCTCCAGAAATTGATTCCGGATTACACTTCGGGCTCCTGGCTCCGAAAGGAAGCCGTATCGGATCGGATGAGTGATAGCGGGATTTCGGATGAGCAAACGGAGAGAAGCATCCCGGCCAGCCGCGCTCTGGCAGCGCAGAGAGATTGACGCTTCGTTCTTCCGTCAAAGCAAGGTTATGGACCGTATGAACAATACACAGAACGCAAAGATGCGCACTCAGTTTGACCGCTGGCCTCAGTTCTCGGAGGAACAGGTCGAAGCCGCCGCCGAGGTGCTGCGTTCAGGCGCGGTGAACTACTGGACCGGAGAGCAGGGAAAGCTCTTTGAGCGCGAGTACGCAGCCTATCTTGGCACGAAATATGCGATCGCGGTTTCCAGCGGAACGGCCGCCTTGGAACTTGCCCTGAGAGCGCTCGGTATTGGGCCCGGCGACGAGGTTATCACCACATGCCGGAGCTTTATCGCATCCGCCAGTTGCATCGTAACTGTCGGTGCGATTCCCGTTCTGGCTGATGTGGATCGTGAGAGCCAGAATATAACCGCCGATAGCATCCGCCGCAAACTAACTTCGCGCACGAAGGTGATCATTGCTGTTCACCTTGCCGGTTGGCCGTGTGACATGGACCCCATTCTTGATCTGGCTAAGTCGAATCATCTTGCAGTTATTGAGGACTGCGCGCAGGCGCACGGCGCCAGATACAAAGGCAGGCCGGTTGGCTCCATGGGCGACATCAACGCCTTTTCCTTTTGCCAGGATAAGATTATTACCACGGCTGGCGAGGGCGGACTTGTAACTACCAACAACGATTCTCTCTGGGAGAAAGCCTGGGCCTATAAGGATCACGGCAAGAGTTTCGATGCCGTTTACAGAAGGAAGCATCCGCCGGGCTTTCGCTGGCTTCATGAGAGTTTCGGAACGAATATGCGGATGACGGAAGTGCAGGCCGCTGTTGGCCGGATCGCGCTTCGCCATCTCGATGAGTGGGTAGCAAAACGAAGGCAAAACGCGGATTTCTGGACGGAAGGGTTGAAAGACCTGAAAGCTGTTCGTCTAACTCTTCCGCCTGACTCCATCTATCACTCTTACTACAAATACTATCTTTTTATTGTGCCAGAGATGCTTCGTCCGGGCTGGTCCAGAGACCGGATTATGTGCGAGATCAACGACGCCGGCGTTCCCTGTTCGGTTGGCAGTTGCAGCGAGATTTACCGGGAGCGCGCATTCGCGTCTTCAGGCCTCGCCTGTGAAACTCTTCCGAATGCGCGCGAACTGGGTTTGACGAGCTTGATGTTCCAGGTCCACCCGACACTCAGCGAGGAAGATACCCGGTATATGATCGGCGTGGCCCGTAACGTAATCGCAAAGGCTACGCGCTGAGGAAGCATAGCGCCTGGAGAAGGGGACTGGCGCATCTGCTCTGGAACGGCCCCCTACTCCGCGCTCTTCACCCGCACCACGGTGATCTTGGCGAAGCCCTCGTCGAAGACCGGCGGTTTGAGGCGTTCGGCCATCTTGCGCATCACGTCCCCGCTCACCGAGCGGTCGCGCTTGCTGTTGCGCTCCAGGCAGACATCCAGCGGCACGTCGAAGAAAACCGCCTGCACCTCATAGCCAAAGCTCTTGGCCATCTTGATCCATTGGCTGCGCTCATGGATGGAGAGGTTGGTCGCATCCACGTAGTTCCACGGCATGTGGGCGATGAGCCTGGCCTTCAGCAGCGACCGCAGGGTCGAAAAAACCAGTCCCTGATAGCGCTGCTCCTCGACATCGTCGAAGAGGATATTGCGCAGCAGGTCGCTGGAGAGCGGCGTGACGCCGCGGCGGCGGAACCATGTGGTCTTTCCCGAGCCGGGCAGGCCTATGGCCAGCACGACATAACCCTTGGGGGCCTGTGGCGAGCGCTCGACCGCTGCCGGCTCTTGCGGAGGCACGGAGGGCATCTCCGGCTGGGTCTCCATTTCAAGGCGTCCGGAGTCTGCTGGCTCATTCCATTCCGGCCTGGCCGGCCGCGCTTGCCTTGCGGGCTGCTCTGGTCTGGGAGACCGTCCCGGCCTGGCTGGCCGCTGTGCATGGGATTGCGGCGTTTGCGCTTCGTCAGGATAGAACGGGACAAGCGGAGCTGGTTGATTCGATGGAACTTCGCGGCCAGTTTTGCCCGTGGATTCCGAGAGATTGGGAGTGTGTCTGGAGCGTCTGCTCATGCGACCTTCACTAGATGCTTTCTTATATGTGGATACCATACTTTCCTGTGGCGCTGCAAATCATGTGCACGCCGTCACATACGATCTTGTGCGGCGAAGGGCAGACTATAGGCGCAAGGGTTTTGCGCAAAAGGGGAAGGAATGCGTTTGGGTTTCGTCTCCTTTCTCAAGAATGTTACGATTAAGAGTTTGGTGGAGTTGTCCGCAAGGGCGGCTCCAGCCTCCGAAACAGAGCAAGCTGGCTCAAGCTCAAACCACAGTCTCACCGACTACGAAGGAGAATACACGCATGGCAGTTAAGGTTGGTATCAACGGTTTCGGCCGCATTGGCCGCAATGTTTTTCGCGCCGCACTTGGCAATCCAGAGATCGATTTTGTTGCCGTCAATGATTTGACTAGCCCGGCAACATTGGCTCATCTGCTCAAGTACGATTCGATTCTTGGCAACCTGAAGAACGAAGTTACCGCTGGCGAGGACTTTATCGCAGTCGACGGCAAGAAGATCAAGGTCTTCTCCGAGCGCGACCCTGCCAAGCTGGACTGGGCTTCAACTGGCGCGCAGGTCGTGGTCGAGTCGACCGGCTTCTTTACCGACGCGGACAAGGCGAAAGTTCACTTGGGACCGACCGTCAAGAAGGTCATCATCTCGGCTCCTGCCAAGAACGAAGACATCACCATCGTGCTCGGCGTCAACCAGGACAAGTACATCGCGTCCAAGCACAACATCATCTCCAACGCCAGCTGCACCACGAACTGCCTGGCGCCTGTGGTCAAGGTCATTCTGGAAACATGCGGCATCGTCACCGGCATCATGACCACCATCCACAGCTACACTGGCGATCAGGTCATTCTGGATGCTCCTCACAAGGATCTGCGCCGCGCCCGCGCCGCTGCCCTTTCGATGATTCCGACCTCGACCGGCGCCGCCAAGGCCCTGAAGCTGGTCATCCCCGAGAGCTCGGGCAAGCTGGACGGCTTTGCCATCCGCGTTCCCACACCCAACGTCTCGATTGTCGATTTGACCTTTATCGCCGAGAAACCCATCACTGCCGAAGCTCTGAACGCCGCCTTCAAGAAGGCCTCCGAAGGCGAACTCAAGGGCATTCTGGGTTATGACGAGAACCTGCTGGTCAGCTCTGACTTCAAGGGCGACGCTCGCAGCTCGATCCTCGACGCTCCGTTGACCAAGGTGGTCGGCAACAGCGTGAAGGTCCTGAGCTGGTATGACAACGAGTGGGCTTATTCCAACCGCGTGGTCGATCTGATCGGCTTCCTGGTCAAGAAGGGCCTCTAAACGCAAGCGAACAGCAAACAGCTTACAGCTTTCAGTTCACAGCTAACAGTTCACAGCGAATGTGACTGTTAGCTGTCTGCTGTTAGCTGACAACTGTCTTTCCCGGAGTGATTCCCATGTCCAAGCTCTCTATTCGCGACATCGATCTGGCCAACAAGCGGGTCTTCATCCGCGTCGATTTCAATGTGCCGCTTACTGAAGACGGCTCGACCATCACCGACGACACCCGCATCAAGGCCACGCTTCCCACCATCCAGTACGCCCTCCAGCACAAGGCCAAGGTGATTCTGGCTTCGCACCTCGGTCGTCCCAAGGGCAAGGTCAATCCCAAATACTCGCTGCGTCCGGTGGTTGACCGGCTGCGCGAACTGCTCGATAAGGCGTTGGGCGAGAAGGTCAATGTGGCCTTTGCCCCCGACTGCATTGGCGAAGAGGCCGCCACGCTTTCCCGTCAGCTCGAATCCGGCCAGGTGCTGCTGCTGGAAAATCTGCGCTTCCATCCCGAAGAGGAAGCCAATGATCCAGAGTTCTCGAAGAAACTGGCCTCGCTGGCCGATGTCTACGTCAACGACGCCTTCGGCTCGGCTCATCGCGCCCACGCTTCCACGGAGGGCATCACACACTTCCTGAAGCCAGCCGTTGCCGGCCTGCTGATGGAAAAGGAAATTACCTACCTCGGCAAGGCTCTGGAATCGCCTGAAAAGCCCTTCGTGGCCATCATCGGCGGCTCCAAGATCTCCGGCAAGATCGACGTGATCGACAACCTGCTCGACAAGGTGGATACGCTGGTCGTCGTTGGCGGCATGGCTTACACCTTTGAGCGCGCCCTCGGCGTCAGCACCGGGAAAAGCCTGGTGGAAGAGGACAAGATCGACATGGCGAAGGCTGCTCTGGACAAGGCCAAGGCCAAGGGCGTCAATCTGCTGCTGCCCGTCGATAACATCCTCGCCGACAAGTTTGCCGACGATGCCAAGACCCAGGTCTGGGATACTTCGGTCAACTTCCCGGCTGACTGGCAGGGCCTGGACATCGGTCCCAAGTCCATCGCGGCCATTGAAAAGGTGCTTTCGACGGCCAAAACCATCGTCTGGAACGGCCCGGCTGGCGTCTTTGAGTTCCCGAGCTTTGCCGTGGGCACCAACGCCATCGCCCATGCCGTGGCGGCCAACAAGGGCGCCATCTCCATCATCGGCGGCGGCGACTCGGTTTCGGCCATCAACAAGACCGGCCTCGCCGACCAGATCACCCACATCTCCACCGGCGGCGGAGCCAGCCTTGAGTTCCTCGAAGGCAAGAAGCTGCCCGGCGTGGAAGCGCTGAACGACAAGTAATCGGATTGCGGGGAGCAAATTCCATTTGGAATGACTCCCCGTTTCCTGCTATTCTCGGCGCAGGAGATTGACGATGGAAGTTTTCGGATTTCTCTTCTTCCTGTGCATAACAATATTGTTCGGCATGCTGGTATATGCCGTTGCATGCATCTTCCCTCGATTCCGCCGCTATTCGCTGCTGAGTCTTGTGGTCCTGCCATCGGCCTTCTTTCTGTGGGTCTCCATTAAAACCATTCTCTTTAATCATGCCTGCGGTCCCCTGCTCGCCATGGGACCAAAAGGTGGTCAGTCTCTTGAATACTGCGCTGCAACGTGGCCGCAGTTAGCCATGTTTCCTCTATGGGTCCTTTCCACGGCAGTCGTCTGGTATGTCACCTATCGTGTCCAGCGCTGGCTCAATAGAAAGTACTCATCCGTAGGCCGCGAGAATCGTTCTGAAGAGACGGCTAAGGTCACAAACCCAGGTGTGTAGTTCGCTCCAGCCTGAGGCAATCAGAGAACCGAATGCCAAGGTGAATCCTGAGCTTTGCGGTAAGGCAAAAGAACAAGCACTTGCATGGGTGCGGAGATGCTGACCGTCATTGTGCGCCGTGTCACCCCGCGCTCGAGTTTTATCCACTAAAATCAAACAGAGGAGTTCTGAAAACATGTCTCGTAAAGCACTGATTGCCGCCAATTGGAAAATGTACAAGACGCCTGCCGAAGCAAAGGCGTTTGTCGAAGCCTTTTTGCCCCTCGTTGCCGGACACTCCCGCGACGAGATCGCCCTGTTTCCCTCGCCCGTGCTGCTGCCCACGGTGATTGCAGCCGCCAAGGGCTCCAATGTGGCCATCGGCGCGCAGAATATCCATTTTGCCCCCGAGGGCGCTTTTACCGGCGAGACCTCCATCGGCCAGCTCAAGGCCGTGGGTGGAACGCACACGCTGATTGGCCACTCCGAGCGCCGGCAGTATTTTGCCGAGACCGACGAGATCGTCAACAAGAAGCTGCACGCCGCGCTCGAGAACGGCCTGATTCCCGTGGTTTGCGTGGGCGAAGTGCTGGCCGAGCGCGAAGCCGGCAAGACCGCTGATGTGCTGAAGAAGCAGATCAGCGGCGCTTTGGTGGGCATTACCGCCGAAGCTGCCAAGCCCATCGTTATCGCCTATGAGCCCGTCTGGGCCATCGGCACCGGCAAGACCGCAACGCCTGAAATGGCGGAAGAAGCGCACAAGATCATCCGCGCCGAAGTGGCGAAGCTGCTGGGCGCCGAGGTCGCGGCCAACGTCCGCATCCTCTACGGCGGCAGCGTGAAGCCGGCCAATGCGAAGGAACTGATCGGCCAGGAAGACATCGACGGCGCCCTGGTGGGCGGCGCCAGCCTCAAGCCGGATTCGTTCTCGGCCATCGTCAAGTACTAACTTCTGCTATAGCCTAGACAGTTCGGCCGCGAGTTCACATTCGCGACCGAACTTTTTTATGTAGAGACACTGGCAAAATTCAAAGTGAAGTGTAAGTGGCGTCAGGGTTTGCAACAGGTTCAGTTGCTTGCAGATCATTTTGCCGCCTCGTCGCACAATAATTCTCAGGAGCATTTTCTTCAATCGTTCTTATTGTTCTACAAAGGCTCCGCTAACTCCTTATCCTGGAGGATTTTGCGGGTAACTCATTTGTTATGACGATTTTACAGCGCAACCCTGCCTGTAAGCTCAAGAAAACAAGGAATTTATTTACAAAATACGGGTGGGGGGGGGAGCCAGGAATGGGATGTCGCTACGCCCTCGCCGCAAGCCATGGTGCCCGAGAGGGGCGGCGCAATCCATAATGCCGGCTTCCAGGTAATTTTGCAAGCGGATATGTATTCCTGAAATGCTCCAGGTCTCTGGCCATTACGAAATCACACGGACATGGTGCCAGGCGCATATCGCGTGCTATATGAATTGGCTATGCCTGATAAATTCTCTAGAAAAAAGTCAGAAACCATTAACTCAAAAATACGGCAAGCTGCAGGAGTTGCATTCGCTTCCACAGCCTGCCATTCAATTGCCGGAAAAGCAGTTGACTCTTAAAGAATTGCGCTTTCGCTCTGTTCACCGGTTCGTACCCGCAGAGCATCGTCGATGGGGCAGACAAAGATCTTCCCGTCGCCGATTTGGGCAGTTTGATTTACTTCAATGATTGTCTTTACAACCACGTCCACATCGGCATCTGGCACAATAATTGATATGAGCCGCTTCGGAACGTACTTCATGCCGCCGGAAATGCTTTTGGCAAGCGCTGCGGGAGCGTACTGCACGTTAACTTCTCCAGAAATGCCCCGCTGCAAGCCGCGGCCTGTTACAGCTGTCGCAGTCATGCTGGGAAAGCCGAGCTGTTCGAATGCGTCCCGTGTCGCCCCGACCTTCTTGGGACGGATGATGGCAATGATTTCCTTCATGGATTCCTCCTATAGTCCCTTGGTGCCGGTGCGAACAGTGTAGGCCTCTTCGACAGGGCTAACGAAGACCTTGCCGTCGCCGAAGTTTCCCGTATACGCCCCGTCCTTGATGAGCGCGATGACATGATCTACGTTCTTGTCCTCAACGACCATCAGGATCATCGTTTTGGGAAGCTCCTCATAGTGGATCGTTCCAACGGTGATGCCTTTCTGCTTGCCGCGCCCGAACACATGGATCTGTGTCATGGAGACAAATCCAGCATCTGCGAGTGATTCTGCAACACTTTCGGCTGTTTCCGGGCGCAATATCGCTCTGATCATCTTCATATCGTTTTTCCTCATCGTTCAAAGTTTGTTGGCAAGGGCTTTGGCCTTGCACACTTCATGTTGACGCCTGCGCAGTAAACGTTGCGAACAGATGCTCTTTATGTGCCTGCTAGCTGTAATGCACGAAGAATGCCAAAGTACGAACGGAAGGCTTTCCCGCCACAACTCTCCTTGAGGATCATAGGTGGATCGCTATAAGTGAATGTATTGATTAAGGCCTGTGCAGCAATAGTCAAAGGGCGAAAGAAGCTCCAGAATTCCAGAGGACAGACAGCATCCGAGGACGGCACAAAAAAGCAAATTCGCAATGTTCTATCCAGTGCATTCGCGTCAAAAATGTACCAAACGGTACGCGAGGATATTGCTTCTCGTCACAATTTCGAACGATCTGGGTTCCGCAGTGTTCGGCGAATTTGATGACGGCCGATGTACAAATCCGCACTGAGCGAAGCAAAAACGTACTTGCCGGAACATTCATGAAGCAGCGCGGCATCTCCCTCTGACAAAAAAGCACTGGCAGCAGCAAAGTATGCTCACCATGTGAAAAAGAATGCAGAGCATTCAGTTCGGTACTAAAACATCTCGCTTCATAAGCTTAACCACTCAAATCAACTGGCGATCCCCGCTCGGAAGATGGCAGATGTTTCGATTGGCAACAACTTGGCAATGCTCGTGCAAAAGAGGGAAGTAAGCGCAAAAGGCGGAACCCAACAGACTCACAATCCACACGGGAGAAACGATATGACGAATCTGACTCTAGCAGGAACTATGATGCTTGCAGTTGCGGAAATGGCTGGAGCGTACTGGTTTTTCAAAACAAGAAGTGCCGGCCTGCGAATGCTCATGACCAGTTTCGGCTTCGGATTTGCGATCGCCATTGTCCTGTTTGATCTTCTGCCGGATGCCACTGAACACTATGCAATGGGCTATCCACTCTTCGCTCTGGGCGCACTAATTATGTTCGGTTTGTGGCGCTTCGGGAAGCAGAAGTCCAGAAATGCTTCGACGAACGGCAGTGGATCGATTGCAGTTGCAGGAATGGCACTGCACAATCTTGGGGAGGGCGTCCTGTTCGCGGCCATGACCGGGCCTATCTCACTTCTGCTCGTTGTTGGCGCTCTTTTGCACAAGCTGCCGGAGGGCATGGCTACCTTCGCAATGCTGGAAGGAGTCAAGGAGAAGACTCGCTTCGCGCTCGCGGCTTCAGTTGGTTTGATGATTCCGCTCGGAGCGACGCTGCATTTCTCCAGTGCTCTTCAGCAGCCGGTGATGGCCTTGCTGTCGGGAATGATTCTAGTCGCTGTATCGACTGCCATTGCCGAGCACTGCGCTAAGAGCCTAGCCTTGTCCATGCGATGGAAGGTCGCAACACCGTATATGATGGGCGCCGTGATTGGCGCAGTTTCTTGCATGATTGCCTAGGCCGATTGGACCGCGAGAGGCGAAGCATCCTTGAACGGTTTTCACACGGCGAGACACGAGATTGATCGGACTTACTTCACCCTGGCCGCCCGACGACATCGCGGGCGGCCGATGCGAACCTGAGTGATGAACAGGTCTGAAGCAGACTCGCATGATGAGGCTATGCAATCTCGCCAAGGATCTGCTGGCCCATAGGGCAGCGATTGCCCCGAAGTTAAAAAGCTGGCGGATGCAGTGGGAAGTTCTGGATTGGAACTTACCTGCAACTAAGTTCTACGGCTAGCTGAGGCGGATTTCGCCGATCAATGGCATAACAGAAATTCATTTTATAACTGGATTTCCGTGATGAATCACGCATGGGAAAGCCCTGCTCATTTTCAAGGAGGACAAAAATGCAAAGTATCGAATGCACGAACAGCGTCCGCGCAATCTGTATTGTCAAAATCATTGGCCGCTGGTGCGTCTTTGCACTCTTATTCTCGTCAATTGCCTTGGCGAATGATGCGGAGGGCAGTCTATCTGGAGAGATAAAGGACCCAAGTGGAGCGGTGATTGCAAAAGCCGAAGTTACTTTGACAAGTCCAAGCACAGGCGTGCTGCTGACGACTGTAACAAACAGTGCTGGAACATACTATTTTGCCAGCGTGCCTGTGGGGACTTATGATCTCGGAGTCTACGCGGCGGGATTTCGCGCCTATCGCCATACTGCGATCGTCATGAGCGTGAGCAGCATCCTACGCGCGGACGCAATTCTTGAGATAGGCAAGAATCAGGAAACCGTTACGGTCGAAAGCGCAAAGGTTGCGCTGGATACAGCCGGTACGCAAATGGGCGAAGTGCTGATTTATTCCACGGTCGGCGCACTGCCGTTGAATGGACGGAGCTACTCGGACCTGCTGGCGTTGCAGGCGGGCGTGGCGCCGATGACCACCATGACGTCCTCGACAGTTCAAGGACTTGGGCAGAGCATCTTCTCGCCTTCCGGCGATCTCAACGCGGGAGTTCTTTCCATCGATGGCCAACGCGAATCGGCCAATGGATACATCGTGAACGGCGCCAATGCGGAAGAGACAGGAAGCATGGCCGCCGCCATCATTCCGAACCTCGATTCAATCGCCGAGTTCCGCATCCTGGTCAACAACCTCGACGCGGAATATGGCCGCTACAGCGGCGGACAGATCAGTGTTGTAACCAAGTCTGGCAGTAACTCGTTCCATGGTAATGCGTTTGAGTTTTTCCGCAATACCGCGCTCGATGCCAAGAATTACTTCTCGAAGGACCGCGGAACCTTTCAACAGAATCAATATGGAGCGACGCTGGGCGGTCCTATTCGGCGGGACAAGCTCTTCTTCTTTGCCGATTATCAAGGAACGCAGCAGCTTCAGGGGGAGGACACCGGTCTGATTCCCGTGCCGACACAGCTAGACCGCACAGGTGACCTGTCAGATCAGTCGGCGGCCCTGACCACGAAGGAGAGTATCAACAACCAGACCATTACCGTACCCACAACTGTCAGCGGTTCATATTTCGCTACGCAGGTTCTTAGTCCGGCATTGGGTTATGCCGTAACACAGAACGAGCCTTACTACTTTACAAGTGGTGAGGACTATATCGCCCTGGTGAATAACACTCAGACATTTGGGACCTATACACACGATTGCACATCCTCGGCAGAATGCGTCTTCCCGAATGCAACCTTTCCGCAAAGTGCGTGGTCGGCGCCCGCCAAAGCGCTGCTGCGATACATTCCCAAGCCTAACGTTTCAGATACCGATTATTCCACATCGGCATACAACCAGAAACTGCATGACAACAAGGCCGCGTTGCGCATTGACGGCAATACAAGCTGGGGAAGAGTCTCCGCATACTATGCGCTGGACGATTACAACCTCGACAATCCCTATCCGACCGCGCAGGGCGGCGCGAACGTGCCGGGTTTCAACGCGCTCTCGACAGGACGCGCGCAGCTGCTGGTGCTGGAGCACAACAAGGCTATCGGCAATACCGCCTTTAATCAAGCGCACATCAGTTATACGCGAGTTACTAACGACATGGGCAAGCCGGCGGGCGGCATTGGCGTCAGCCTGGCCTCTCAGGGCTTCGATACGGGAGTGGGAACGCTGGGCATTGTTGCCGGTCAGCCAGATGCCGAAGGGGTGGAAAGTGTGGCGTTCAATAACTTCACCTTCGGCAGCGATCCCAACCAATATAAACAGGTAAATAACACCTATGAAGTAACCGACGACCTTTCCAGGATATGGGGCCATCATACTTTCAAGGCCGGCGCTCATTCGGATTACGATCAAATCAATAGCGATCCATACGCGCAACTAAACGGCAGCTTCCAGTTTTATGGAACGGAAACCGGCATCGATTATGCGGATTTTCTGCTAGGCATTGCCAGCCAATACAACCAAAATGGCTTGCGCCCATTTTATGAGCGCAATAAGTATGCGGGACTCTACACGCAAGACAGTTGGCGCTTTCGTCCGAATGTAACTATCAATGCCGGCGTGCGCTGGGACCGCATCGAACCTTGGTATGAAAAGTACAACAACGCTATGACGCTGGTAGCTGGCGAACAGTCGCAAGTCTTTCCCACGGCGCCCAAAGGCATTGTGTATCCGGGCGATCCTGGCATTTCGCGCACGCTCGCGCCAGCTCAGAATCTGAATTTTGCGCCACGCGCCGGTCTTGCCTATTCACCTTCGCGGGCGTCTGATTCGTTTCTTGGAAGGATTGTAGGAGGGCCCGGAACCACCAGTATTCATTTCGGCTTCGGCATCTTCTATACCAGCATTCCCGGCGAGACGCTGGGCTTGATCAGTGACAATGCGCCGTATGGATTTACTTACACGAGCCCAGCGGTTCCCTTGTTTACCATGCCCTTTATGGACGCGCAAACAGGACATTCGGAGGGGCAGCGATTTCCTGCGAATTTAGCTCCGCTCACGGTCAGCAAGTCGAAACCAGATTCTAATATAGACTGGTCGCAGTTCGAACCGATCAGCGCGGTTCCTGGCTATTCTCCAAGCAACAAGACTCCATATACCGAGGAGTACATGCTCTCGTGGCAGCGGCAGATTGGGGCGCAGACGCTGATCAGCCTGACCTATGCCGGAAATCAGGCTCATCGGCTGCTTGTGCTGAAGGCGGCCAATCCCGGAGATCCGGCGCTCTGTCTTGGCTTGAGCCAAAGCAATGAAGTCGCCGCGGGCAGCTCCACCTGCGGGCCTTTCGGCGAGAGTACGACCTACACCAGCGCAGCCGGCGAGACGATAGACGGTACGCGCGGGCCACTCGGACCTGCCTTTGGAAGCGTCAGCAACCAGGCTGGCATTGGTAACTCAACTTACAACTCGCTGAAGGCAAGTGTGCGCTATTCGAGTAACCTGGTTCAAGCGCTTGCCGGTTACACATACAGCAAGTCGATCGATCAGGCCTCAAATTTCGGCGAACAGGTGAACCCGGGCAATCCGAGGTTAAGCCGTGGTCTTTCAGCGTTTGATATGCGGCATAACTTCGTGGTGAGTTACACGGTGCATCTTCCAGCGGCACAGTTCATCCATAGTTCGGAACGCTGGAGCGGCGGCTGGGAACTTTCAGGAATTACCCGCTTCAGCACGGGATTTCCCGTGACACTAATGAACTATAGCGATACCTCGCTATGGGGGACGCAGTCGAATGGCGTCAACAACCTGCCTGCCGATGAGCCTGACTATCAGGCTGGTTCGCTGAAGCTGAACCGCAATCCGCGAAACGGAAAGACCTATTTCAATACGAATCTATTCAGCCTTCCTTCCAGTGGAGACCCTGGAAATGCGCGCCGCCGCTTTTTTTCCGGACCGGGAATCGACAACTATGACATGAGTCTGCAGAAGAGCCTCAGCTTGCCGAAATCGCGTTCACTGCTGGTTCGCGCGGAGGCCTTTAATGTCTTCAATCATGCTCAGTTTTGTGGTCCACAGTCCGTCAATGGAGACATTACCGATAGCAGCGAATTCGGCGCAGTGGTGAGCGCCGACGCGCCGCGGCTTTTGCAGTTGGCCGCGAAGCTGGTTTTTTGAAGCAGTTGTTGTTCGCGCAAGCTCCTGCGCCCGGAACATTTTCGTACAAAAGGACCTGCTCTTGACGTGAACGTACATTCACGTGAGCGCGCTCTTTAGCAACCTGAGGGTCGAGCACTCCAATCCACAAGAGAATGCCTGCTCGAACCGAATTCTCGCACGGGAGCGCCGATACACCATAAGTCTTTCGAAATGATAATCGTGCGCAAGTCTTATCGCTTCTTGTTCGAGGATATTTGGCGTTGGTTCGTCTGTCTGCCCAGGGAAATGAAGGCTATCTTTGAAGCCAAAGCATGGCCGATGCGGAATGGAACGACAATTGCATTTAAAGGCATAGCAGCTACCTTTCCGCACGTTCGATGTTCGAGGCCAGAGCCAGTTCTTCGATGCGGGAAGCCAAAAGCGGAGCCCGAAGGAGGTCACATGAACCCTGTTGCTGCAGGTAACAGTCAAAGCGCCTCCAGACTAGCGAACCATCCCTGCTTCAATCAGGAGGCGCGCCACACTCATGCGCGCATTCATCTTCCCGTGGCCCCGCGGTGCAATATGCAATGCAACTACTGCAACCGCAAATACAGTTGCGTGAACGAGAGCCGACCGGGAGTTACCTGCGCAATTCTCACTCCAGTGCAGTCAATCGAATATCTGCGGAAGTATACGGAGAAGGTCGCTAACTTGAGCGTCGTAGGCATTGCCGGGCCTGGAGATCCATTTGCCTGCGCCAATGAAACGCTTGAAACCTTGCGCATGGTCAAGGCCCGGTTTCCGGATCTTCTGCTCTGTGTTGCCTCCAACGGGCTGAATCTATTTCCGTATGTGGATGAGTTGGCGGATATCGGCCTTTCGCATGTCACAGTCACTGTCAATGCTGTCGATCCCGCGATCGGCGCCAGGTTCTACGAATGGATGTCGGTGGATGGAATACGCTATACAGGAATCAAGGCGTCAGCCATTCTTTGGGAGAGGCAGCGGAGATCGATCCGGGCCCTCGTGGCGAAGGGCGTAATCGTAAAGATCAACACCATCTACGTGCCCGGAATCAACGACACGCACATCGAGCAGGTGGCCAAAACAGTATCCGTATTGGGAGCGTCGATTTTAAACATCATGCCGCTGCTCCCCACTGCGAATACACCGTTTGCAGGCATCACGGAGCCAGATAGAAAGGCCGTTCAGCAAGCGCGCTCTCTCGCGGCGAGTTATCTGCCGCAGATGTCTCACTGCTCCAGATGCCGCGCCGATGCCGCGGGTCTTATCGGGGAAGAGAACTCGCAGAAGAACGTCGAGCTTCTTCAAATCTCGGCTCAGTTTCACGAGGAGGAAATTCCATCTATGCGCTCCACTGCCTTGGATGCCGGCAATGGACTTCCCATGACGCTCTCTCCCCAACTGCGGCTGATACCTACGGAAGAGCGGCCGTATATTGCCGTAGCCAGCCGCGACGGGCTCTTTGTAAATCAACATCTCGGCGAAGCTACCATCATCAGAATATACAAGCCGCTGGAACGGCGCTCCACACTTGTCGATATCCGCAGCCTTGCCACCGATGCTGAGGGTTCGGGACGGTGGCTCAGCATGATCGACAAGCTCAAGGACTGCTGCGGCATTCTGGTCAGTGGGGCTGGAGCTATGCCAAGAAAGATATTCGCTCACCATGGAATCACGGTTGCAATTGTGGAAGGGGTCATCGACGAGGCGCTCGGCGCTACGGCGGCAGGCAGCGATTTGATGTTCATGGTGAAACCTGGCTTTGCCTGTGGGCCGTCGTGCAGCGGAGAAGCCGACGGTTGCTCCTAGGTTCAAACATCCTAACCTTCATGGAAAGGAACAATATGCCAACCAAGGAAGAGGAACTGCACGTAATCCAAGGCGCCATCGATACCATCCGGGCTGGAGTGCAAAGCGATGGCGGCGAACTGGAGCTACTCAGTTTTGAGAATGACATTGCTCGCATCGAACTGAGCGGCGCCTGTGCCCAATGTCACATGGCAGGTCAAACGCTGGGTGGAATTCGCAGGCATCTGACGGAAACACTCGGTAGGCCGGTTCGCGTATTTCCTGCCTGGAAAGACTGATGCGGAAGGCGCGATCCTCCCCGCACATCATGGTCGCACGAGCTGAGAAACTCTGATTAGGTTCTATTCCACATCAAGCATTTCCTCAGGGGCTAAAGTCCACGCTGATTTGATTGCGTTTGCGGCACGACTGAAGTCGTGCCCTTTCAAAACATTGACTTGTTCAGAGGTTCCCTAAACGTAGGACGGAGGCAGCCGCATGAAAGCACAAGCCTGGCTTGAACAGACATTGCCTCAAGTGATCATCAACGACACAACACTGCGTGATGGCGAACAGACAGCCGGCGTGGCTTTCACGCTGGAAGAGCGCATGCAGATTGCCTCGGCGCTGGCAGCGGCGGGAGTTACTGAGATAGAGGTTGGCATCCCGGCCATGGGCGAGCGCGAAGCGCATGAGATTCGCGCAGTGGCGGCTCTTGGATTGCGGTCCAGACTGATTGCCTGGTGCCGCATGCACAACGACGACTTGCAGGCGGCACTCACTTGCAATGTGTCGATGGTCAATCTGTCGATCTCTGTCTCTGATCAGCAGATTACGCGGAAGCTGCGGCGCGATCGACGCTGGGTGCTGCAACAGACGGAAGGGCTGATCAAGAGCGCGCGTGAAAGCGGCCTGACGGTCTCTCTCGGCGGCGAGGACAGCTCGCGCGCGGATATGGATTTTCTGCTTGAGCTTCTGGAGGTTGCGGAAAGAGCGGGCGCAACACGCTTTCGTTTCGCCGATACGCTCGGTGTGCTGGATCCATTTGTCACGCTGGAAAAGTTCAAGAGGCTGCGCCAGGCGACGGAAATGGAATTGGAAATTCACGCGCACAATGACCTTGGGCTGGCTACGGCAAACTCTCTGGCCGCGGTCCGCGGCGGCGCAACGCACGTGAGCACGACCGTGAATGGCCTGGGCGAACGAGCTGGCAATGCGCCTCTGGAAGAGGTTGTGATGACGATGCGGTTGCTGGAAAAAAAGGAGCCGGGAATTGATGCGGGCGCCCTCAAGATGCTATCGACCTTGGTGGCAAACGCATCCGGCCGGGCGATCGCGGTGAACAAGGCGGTAGTAGGTTCCGGAATCTTTACGCACGAATCGGGCATTCATGTCAGCGGTCTTCTGCGCGACCCCAAGAATTACCAATTCTTGGACCCAGCGGCATTCGGACGCTCGAATCAGATCGTGCTGGGAAAGCATTCCGGCGCCGCAACGGTTCAGTGGGCGTTCAATGAGCTTGGAATCACGCTCGAACACGAAGAGGCCAAGGAGATTCTGGCTTGCGTTCGCGATCATTATCTAACCAACAAAGTACCGCCGTCGCGCGAGGAACTGTGGCGTTTCTACAGTATGGTAAAGAGACATTGCAGGCCGGCGTGTATTGATCAAGACTCGATGCTGGGGATAGCATCATAAGTCTTATGGAATAACGAAGTTCTATTTGCAGTCATTGTTCCACATTGATGATGTACATCACGGGTGGTTCAATTGCTGATTGTGAATAACTTATAAAAGCTAACACACGAGTATAAAGATCACATGTAGATATAAAGACAATATAAAGAACGGCAGGGGTATTTGCTTTGGGCTCATCGATCATTGACTATCATGCTTATTTCGTGGTAGTTTTTTATATGTCCTGCCATAGAACATACCGCTCTGAGCCGAACTACGGCAGAATGTCACGATCCGAGGCGCAAGGCCTACCGGAGATGAATCAGAGCGTCTTCCATTTTTCACAAGCTTTTCAATTTCAGCCGGCGCCGCCATGGAGCGGTCTTGCCGCTAAGGCGCGTCGTAAAAAATGCCTCCTGTAGAAGGAACTGCCCCGTGGCTGCAAACCCAGCACAGACTGGCACACACACTTTCTTAATGGCGTGATTCCAGCAGAAGTGACACTTTCAGAAGAACGTCCGAACGACGCAGAAGAACGAAGTATCCCAGTCCAAGAAACCCTGCAGAAAACAGTTCGAATAATCAGGCAGATTATTTTGACCGAGTTAAGGGGATAAGCAATGGGAAATGAAAAGAATGACGATTGGGTTTGTCTCGCCGGCGAATGCAGGATAAAGGCATGGCCTTCTTTGTACGAGATGAGTCAGGTGATTGCCGAGAGTGCGGACCTGTCCCACACCGTCAGGATCCTTCTGCGAATTATGGAAAAGTATATGAGAGTCGTTCGCGGCACAGTAAGCCTCTGCGATCGGCAAGCCGGAACCATCTATATTCATGAAAGCTTTGGCCTGTCGGAAGAGGAGGAAGCGCGCGGCATTTATAGATTCGGAGAAGGAATTACCGGCAAGGTTGTCGAATCCGGAAATGCGATGATCGTTTCCAGGATCGGGGACGATCGTGATTTTCTCAATATGACGCGCACGCGCACGGCCGAGGATGACGATCTGTCGTTCCTGTGTGTTCCCATCAAGCGTGGAGACAAAGTGCTGGGAACCATCAGCGCCGAGCGCCTTTACGATAACGACATACTCCTCAAGCTGGATGCGGAGCTATTGGGCATTGTCGCCGCGATGATGGCCCAGGCCGTAGAGCTTTACCTTGTTGAGAATGTTGAAAAAGTATCCTTGATGAATGAGAACCGGCGCTTGCAGAGTGCGCTGAAGGATCGCTTCCGCCCCTCGAACATTATAGGAAACAGCAAGGGAATGCTGGAGGTCTATGCCCTTATCGAGAAGGTTGCCAAAACAAAGACCACGGTGCTAATCCTGGGCGAAAGCGGCGTGGGAAAGGAATTGGTAGCCAACGCAATCCACTATTCCGGGATCGGTCAAGAAGCGCCCCTGGTACAGTTCAACTGCGCTGCTATCCCTGAAAATCTGATTGAGAGCGAGCTGTTCGGCCACGAAAAGGGATCGTTCACCGGCGCGACTAACTTCCGAAAGGGCCGCTTCGAGGAGGCGGACGGAGGAACGATCTTCCTGGACGAGATTGGCGACCTTCCGCTGCCTGCGCAAGCAAAACTGCTGCGCGTTTTGCAGGAAAAGACCCTGGAAAGGGTGGGAGGCAACCGGCCCATAAAAGTAGACATCCGAATTGTGGCGGCAACGAATCGCGATCTTTCCGAGATGGTCAACAACCGCGAGTTTCGAGAGGATCTCTTTTACCGGCTCGATGTTTTTCCCATCACCATTCCGCCTCTTCGTGAGCGCGGCAGCGATGTGATTGCGTTGGCTGACTTTTTTGTCGCGCGGTATGCCAAGGAGTGCCACAAGGATGTGAAGAGAATCTCGACTCCCGCGCTGAATATGCTGATGAGTTATCACTGGCCAGGCAATGTTCGCGAGCTTGAAAACGTGATCGAGCGGGCGACGATTCTCTCTGAAGGCGGCGTCATCCACGGCTACGATCTGCCTCCCTCTCTTCAGACGCCGGTGTTGTCGGGAACCGTGCAGAAGGGCGGGCTCACCGCCAGGCTGGGCGCCATCGAATACGAGATGATCGTAGATGCCCTGAAAACCAAAGAGGGCAACATGACGGAAGCTGCTAGAGAACTGGGCCTTACACGCAGAATCCTCACGCTCCGCATGCAGAAGTATGGAATCAGTTACAAAGACTACAGAATTTTCGAAAAGAAGAACCAGGCAGCCATCGCTGCTCGCTAGAGCCGCGCAGCGCGATTGTCCTGAGCGGATGGCGAGTCTTCGCCTGAACTGAGACATTCATGCCGTTGTACATTTCTGTACAAACAACGAGTCTGAAATATGTTTGTGATCGTTCGATCATGGACATAATTGCACATTTGTTGGCCTCCTCGTACAACTTCGAACGGTTTTGTCATGCGCTCTTTCCGGAAATCTTCACGACATCGCTTCAGCAAGACTTGCAAATACCATATCAGGCATTATCCGTGGGATCTTCCGTGCAAGTATCTCCTTCAAAGCGTAGGGATTATCAACAGCGAGAACGCAATTGTAAAAAACAATTCTTGTCCCAGTAGTCTTCTTCCATGTTTGGCAAACCTCGTGCATCTATCAAAGCGTACGGCAAACCAATATTGTGCGACGCGCACTTCACCGTCCAGATTCAGTGGCGCGTCCTAAGCGCAGGCCAGACGCAACTGGTTGAAAACCCTGCAAGGCGGATAGGAACAAGTCCAATTCCGAAAAGGAGTCATTATGACAAGGAAAATCGCATTTTACGGTAAAGGCGGAATAGGCAAATCCACAACGCAGCAGAATACCGCCGCTGCGATGGCGCATATCTACAACAAGAAGGTGTTCATTCACGGCTGCGACCCGAAGGCCGATTCGACCCGCCTGATCCTGGGGGGCAAACCGCAGGACACAGTAATGGATATGCTTCGCGATGAAGGCGAAGAGAATGTAACTGTCGAAAAGGTCGTCAAGACAGGATATTCCGGCATTCGATGCGTAGAGTCGGGCGGGCCTGAGCCTGGCGTGGGCTGCGCCGGCCGTGGCGTGATTACCGCCATCAATCTGATGGAAGAGCTAGGGGCCTACGATCCAGATCTCGACTTCACTTTCTTTGATGTCCTGGGTGACGTCGTCTGCGGCGGTTTTGCAATGCCCATGCGCGAGGGCAAGGCACAGGAGATCTATATTGTCGCATCCGGCGAGATGATGGCCATGTATGCGGCCAACAACATCTCGCGTGGCCTGCTGAAGTACGCGAATCAGAGCGATATCCGGCTCGGCGGAATCATCTGTAACAGCCGCAAAGTGGACGGTGAATTGGAATTGATGGCCGAATTCACCAAGCGGCTCGGAACAAAGATGATTCACTTTGTTCCCCGCGACAACATCGTGCAGAAGGCCGAGTTCAACAAGAAGACGGTCGTTGAGTACGACGAAACCTGCAACCAGGCCAGCGAGTATTCCGAACTTGCGCACAAGATCATTGATAACACGGATTTTGTGATCCCGACTCCCTTGCAGATGTCTGAACTGGAAGAGATGGTCGTCAGTTACGGAATTCCTGACTAGGACAGGCCAGCGCGTATCTCCTATCAGCAGGAGGCGGCCTGAGGCCATCTTCTACCGTGGGCACGCTATCAAAGCAATTAGCAAGCGAAAGCCCTTGGCCGATTTATCGCGATCTCGGTCCTTCGTAGCCGCAAACAAGCTACGACCGTGGAGACAACACTATGCCGATGAAGTTGCTCGAATGCGACACGTTAATCCCGGAGCGTGAAAAGCACATATACATCAAAGAGGCGGGAGAGGATACAACGCAGTACCTCCCTCTTTCTGATTCCGCTACAATCCCGGGAAGCTTATCGGAAAGAGGATGCGCTTTCTGCGGCGCCAAGCTGGTTATTGGAGGCGTGCTCAAAGATACGATCCAGATGATCCATGGGCCGTTCGGGTGCGCATATGATACATGGCACACCAAGCGCTATCCCAGTGACAACGATAACTTCCAGCTCAAATATGTATGGTCGACAAATGTCAGGGAAAAGAATGTCGTTTTCGGGGCAGAGAAGCTGCTCAAGAAATCGATTCTCGAATCCTTTGATGAGATGCCTGTCATCAAGCGCATGATTATCTACACCACCTGTTCGACGGCGCTGATTGGCGATGACCCCAAAGCTGTCGCCAGGGCAGTGATGGCCGAGCGGCCGGACGTGGATATCTTCGTGGTTGAGTGCCCCGGTTTTGCCGGAGTCAGCCAGTCGAAGGGGCACCACGTGCTGAATATGGCGTGGATTCACGAGAAGGTCGGGCAAGTCGAACCAAAGATCACCAGCCCTTACACCATCAACTTCATCGGCGATTACAACATTCAGGGCGACACGGAGATTCTGGCGCAGTACTGGAAGAAGCTTGACATCCAGGTGCTGGCGCATTTCACCGGCAATGCGACCTACGACGAATGCCGGGGAATGCATCGCGCGCAACTGGACGTAGTCAATTGCGCCCGGTCAGCCGGCTACATCGCCAATGAGCTGCATAAGTCGTATGGCATCCCCCGTTTAGACATTGACTCATGGGGCCTGAGTTACATGGCCACAGGCCTGCGCAAGATAGGGGACTTCTTCGGGATTCAGGACAAGGTCGAGGCGTTGATTGCGGAAGAAGAGGCGAAGTGGAAGCCTCAGGCCGATTGGTACAAGGAGCGCCTCAAGGGCAAGAAGATGGCGATCTGGACAGGTGGCCCCCGCTTGTGGCATTGGACCAAAGCCGTCGAGGACGACCTGGGCATGGAAGTGGTGGCAATGTCATCGAAGTTCGGCCATCAGGAAGACTTTGAAAAGGTCATCGCGCGGGGCCGCGAAGGCGCAATCTACATTGATGACGGCAATGAACTCGAGTTTTTCGAGGTGCTCACGATGGTGCACCCGGATGTTATTTTCACCGGTCCTCGTGTTGGCGAATTGGTCAAGAAGCTGCATATTCCCTATGTCAACGGGCACGCATACCACAATGGTCCATATATGGGTTTTGAAGGCTTCGTGAACATGGCGAGAGACATTTACAACGCGATCAACTCACCCCTGTGGGCTCTGGCTGGTCAGAACATACAGGAAGGAGATCTGTAATGGGGCAAACCGACGAAATTGTAACTTTCATTCAAGAGCACTGCTTATGGCAGTTTTTCTCGCGGACATGGGACCGGGAAGACAACATCAAGAACGTTCTGTCTCTGACTTTCAAAATTCTGACCGGGGAGCCGTTCAAATGCGAGACCGCGGATGAGCGGTGCCACTTTGCCAATGCGAATAGTCTTGCCGCGGAGATGAAGGAGGCGCTTCCCTGGCTGGAAGATCTGCCCAGGAAGGATTTGGGAACCGTTCTTTCAAGGGTCAAGGACAGTCTCGAGGACATCACGGTGAAACACTCACTGAACGCAGAACTAAATCAGCCAAGCTATTAATGCAGAACATTCGCGCCTGCCATCGAAGCATCAACGAGATAGTGATGAGGAGAAGTCTATGCCATGCTCTGTGATTAAAAAGGCAAGGGAAGGCATCATCAACCCGATGTATACCTGCCAACCGGCCGGAGCGCAGTATGCCGGAATCGGCGTGAAAGACTGCATCCCGCTGGTTCATGGAGGCCAGGGGTGCTGCATGTTCGTACGGTTGCTCTTTGCGCAGCACTTCAAGGAGAACTTTGACATAGCATCAACCTCCCTGCACGAGGAGGCCGCAGTCTTCGGCGGCGTCAAGCGGCTTGAAGCCGGCGTCGACAGCCTTGTCAAGCGCTACCCAAATGTTCGTGTTATCCCGATCATTACGACCTGCTCGACGGAAACGATCGGCGACGACATTGAAGGCTCCATTCGCAAGCTCCAGAAGATGCTGGCCAGGGATTATCCTGGCCGCGTGGTTCACCTGGTGCCGATGCATACTCCGAGTTATGCCGGAAGTCAGGTAACTGGTTATAACATCGCGGTGCAGTCGATGGTAACGACTATCGCCAAGAAGAGCGAGCCAAACGGCAAGCTCAATGTCTTTACAGGCTGGGTCAATCCTGGTGATGTTACGGAACTGAAGCACTATTTCAGCGAGATGGGAGTGGATGCCACTGTTCTGCTGGATATCGAGTCCTTCGATTCTCCAACGATGCCATCCAAAGACTCCTTCACGCACGGCAGCACGACGGTCGAAGACATTGAAGGTACGGCAAATGCGACGGCGTCGATTTCATTGAACCGCTATGAGGGTTACAGTGCGGCGCAGTATTTGCAGAAGACCTTCGACGTTCCTTCCACCCTCGCACCAACGCCAATCGGCATTCGGAATACCGACATTATGCTTCAGCAGATCCAGAAGATTACTGGCAAGGCGATTCCGGATTCACTGCTGCGGGAGCGGGGCGTTGCCATTGATGCTTTGGCCGACCTTGCTCACATGTTCTTTGCCGATAAGAATGTTGCGATTTACGGACATCCCGATCTGGTGATTGGCCTGGCGGAGTTCTGCCGCGAGGTGGAGCTGAAGCCGGTGCTTCTGCTGTTAGGCGATGACAACAGCGGTTATGTCAAGGATCCACGGATACTCAACCTGCAAAAGACTGTGGATTATGACATGGAAATTGTCTGGAATGCCGATCTATGGGAATTGGAGAGGCGGATCAAGTCCAAGCAGATTGACCTTGATCTGATTATGGGACATTCCAAGGGACGGTTTATCGCCATCGATGCTGGAATACCGATGGTGCGGGTTGGCTTCCCAACTTTCGACCGGGCTGGCTGCTATCGCAATCCTGTAGTCGGCTACAAGGGAGCGATGCAACTCGGCGAAACCATCGCTAACACTCTGTTCGCGCAGATGGAGTTCAAGAAAGACCGCGAATGGATTCTGAACACCTGGTAGCAGATGTTTGTTGTTGCATCCGCAAGGCAGTCGTTCCCTGGAGAGTGACTGCCTTGTTCTGCTTTTCTTGCAGCCGGAAGTCATTCCAAGCAAAACAAGGACAGAGAACGTTGAGAACATTGAATGCAATGATGCGTTGCGCCGTCTTAAGCACATAGCTCTATCAGGAGACGCTTATGCCGAAGTCAGAAGCTGTTACAGTACCGACTGTTGCTGAGAGCGTCGTATTTCATGGCTCGCTAAGTGAGTTATATCAACTGGCAAAAGAAGGAAAGATTTCGACCAGTCTACAGGGCAGTCATACCCGCCCATGCAAATTCTGGACCGCCTCGAAGATTCTAAGTGGCATTCGCAATTCCATTCTGCTTACACATGGACCGAGTGGTTGTGCCTTCGGTGTCAAACAGGCATACAAGCTGACCAACAGCAGAAACAGCGCTGCGCCGTATGAGCCGGTTGTCAGCACGAATCTCAAGCAAAGCCAGATCGTCTTCGGCGGCGAGCGCGAACTTCGATCCGCGCTTCTCGAAGTGGATGCGAAATACAAGCCGGAAGTTATCTTTGTCGCCACCAGTTGCGCCACTGGAATTATCGGCGATAACGTCGATGCGGTCGCCGCAAAGATCCGGCCGGAAGTACATGCAAAAGTAATGGCGATTCACTGCGAAGGCTTCGCAGGGGAATATCGCAGTGGCTTTGACCTTGTCTTCCGGGAAATCACCAAGCTGATGGATGCGCCAACGGATGAGAGCAAAGCAGCGCTCGCTGGCTATGTGAACATCGTGGGCGCAAAGATGGGCCCGGAGCGCTCGGAAGTTGACACGGATGTAAAAGAGCTGGTGCGCTTGATTGAAGGCATCGGTGGCAAGGTCCACTCCGTGATTGCAGGCAACTGCTCGTTGGAAGAATTGCGAAGCGCTCCCAGTGTTGCAGTGAATTGCGCGCTCTGTCTTGATCTTGGCTATGCCATCGGCTCGGCGATGCGTGATGTGTTTGGCACGCCTCTGAACTCGACGATCCTGCCTTATGGCATTGCCGCCACCGAACGCTGGATTCTTGGCGCCGCAAAATATCTCGGCAAAACAGCGGAGGCCGAGGCGCTCATGCAGAGCGAATACGAAACCATCAAGGGTGAGTACGAGCAGGTTCTAAGTCACCTGGCTGGAAAGACTGCGATCATTGAAGGTCACGATGCGGTAAAGTCCCTCTCGATTGCGCACATGCTGGAGCGCGACTTCAAGATGCGCGCCATCATTTATAACTTCCACCCATGGAGTGTCGAGGCCCGCGAAACCAGTATTGACTACCTGCTGGAGACCGGGCTCAATCCAGAGATTCTAATCACCAAGGGAGCACTGGCTCTGGGAAAATACGAATCGATGCAACAGACGGAAACTGAACTGCTGGAACTGCTGGGCAGTCTTAATCCCATGGAGACCGTCTATTTCGGTTCGTCTTTGAGTTTTCCCAATATTCCTCTTGTGGACCTGAATGCGATTCTGAACCGTCCGCGCTTCGGCTATCGTGGCGCACTGAAGGTTGCCAAGTGCATCAAGACATCCCTGGACTATGCGTTCAGGCCTCGCAGCGCAATGACTAAAAGAATTGTCTTTCCCAAGAACTCCGGGCTGGTCTCCGTTCAATCCCTGACGGGAAAACTGGCGCAGGATATGCCAGATTGCACGATGTATGCCGGGCGAAGGAGGAAGGGCGAATGCTCAATGAACTGATTTTTCAGAATTGCACAAGCTCTCATGATCCGGTTGTCGGCTGCGCGCTGGAAGGCGTGAGTAACATCATCGCGGGCATTCGCGACATCAGCATTGTCTTGCATTCTCCGCAGGGTTGCGCGTCAACTGTTGCATTGGGTTATGACAATCACGAAACCGATTTTACGCAGCGCAAGTTAGCTTGCACGCGGCTTTTTGAAACAGACATCATCATGGGCGCGACAGACAAGCTGCGCGACCTGATTCTCAAGGCGGACGCAACCTACAAGACCAAGGTCATGTTTGTGATTGGTACCTGTTCGGCTGACATTATCGGCGAAGATATTGACGGCCTCTGCCGGCAAATGCAACCCAACATTGGGGCGCGTCTTATTCCCATTCACTCAGGAGGATTTCGTGGCGACTTATATGCAGGCATGGATATTGGCCTCAATACTCTAATCTCCTTTGTTGAGCCATGGAATGGACCGAAACTGCCGAGGACGGTGAATCTGATTGCGCCCCAGGCGAGTCTTAACCCAACCTGGTGGGCGGATCTGAAGTGGACAGAATCCGTGTTGTCCGCCATGGGAGTCAAGACACAGTGCGTATTTCCCCGCGAAGTATCGATCAAGGATTTATCGAAGGCTTCCGCAGCCTCCGCGAACATATTACTTACTCATG